>Ga0137308_100160_pt1 | contig 127214 bp, 118 predicted proteins | sample Inofrocosms_June_FD_97181 | JGI IMG/M metagenome (GOLD analysis project Ga0137308, IMG submission 97181) | Mouse cecal microbial communities from Vienna, Austria - N-Acetylneuraminic and N-Acetylglucosamine D2O microcosms_June | ecosystem: Host-associated > Mammals > Digestive system > Large... | reverse complement strand
TCTTATATTATTACTCATTGCGTATTTTGTCAATACTATTTTAAAATTATTTTTTGATATTTACGAATTGCATAATATATTATGCAATGTTATAATGTAACTAGGTTTTATATGTTTATGTTGTTAATAGTATAAATTGGAAGGAAAGATATTTTATGAATGAATTTAATGATAGTGAATATGCAGTCTTAATAGGAAATTTGTTGCATGATACCCAATATATAGAAATATCTAATATGGGTAAATTGGCTGGCCTAAGGAAACATGCAGAAGTGATGGTTAGAAAAATTTTGAATATTGGTAATAGTAAATCTCTAATGTTAGGTCAAGTAAAAAAGAAAAAGTGATAGATTGATTAAAATAATAGGTAAAATAAATCCTCTCGGAAGAGATAGTACTCATACTCAACATACCAAGGAATTTTCTAACGAAGAAGTTGGAAGCGTCGAGGATGCCATTTTAGATTTGTATGCACTTATTTTTATTAAATATTTTTTGGATATACAAGTAAGTATATATTCGCCACCTCAAGTATTAAAAATGTTCTCGCTCTTACCGCCTATTATTAGATATAAAACATGGAAATATTTATTTGAAAAAGATAAAAAAAATATACAAGTAGCAGATAAACTATGTTTATCCATAATTAAACTTTTTAACAAGGAAATTGCATATAAATGGTTGGATGATAACAGCGAAACGATAAAAGCAATACCATACCCAACTAAATACGAAATAGAAAAATATGATAGAATTAATAGTATTGAGATATCGCCGGGAATATATCAAGCATTTGTAAGTCTAAATTTTGATGAATACAATAACATGTACGATTTGCTGTATGCTAAGATTAGCGATCCAAGGACATCAATTAATGAATCTGGAAAAATGTATAAAAGTTTTGAAGAAGCTATTGAGCATTATAATAATTATAAAAGAAACATGATACGAGATAATTCAAAAGAAATGATGACATTCTATTCTTTAATGGATTTCGTCTATTTGGGAAGAAAAGCTAAAAGCGAAATAAATAATATTTAGCAGAAAGGAACATGATTATATGGGTTATGGTCAAAATTTAAAAGATATTTTAGACAGCAAGGGCATGACAGTAAAAGAACTTGCCCTAAAAGCAAAGATTGCACCAACAACGCTTTATTCCATTATTCAGAGGGATACCGCTATCCGTTTTGACACCGCGCTTAGAATTTCTAATATATTGGATATTCCTATCAGTTCTATCTGCAAGGATAATCCATATGACGACATTGAGACCTTACCAGCACTTCCATCTGACAGTGAAAAGCGGAACATTGACAGTCATAAAAATAGCTATATATCAGATCGCACTGCCCGCATTCTGAAAAAGTTCGATTACACAGAGCTGCCTATGGTGGATGAATTGATTGCTGATTTATATGTATTAGATGATACAACCAGACGAGACCTCTTTGAATATACTAAAATGCTGAAGAAAAATCATACTTCTCCTGAAAGAGCTGCTGATCTGAAAGACATAAAATAGTGCAAGAATAAAATATCGTAGCCATTTTGTAGCCACTTTAATTCTCTAAAGTGGCTTTTCACATAAAAAGGCTTTCGGAGAAATCCCCGAAAGCCTTGATTTTACTGAATAAATTGTAATTACTCGATGATAGTAGCAACCCTACCAGATCCAACAGTTCTACCACCCTCACGGATAGCGAATGTAAGACCCTGCTCCATAGCTACTGGATGAATCAACTCAACTGACATCTCTACGTTATCACCAGGCATACACATCTCTACACCCTCTGGAAGGTTGCAGACACCTGTAACGTCTGTTGTTCTGAAATAGAACTGTGGTCTGTAGTTGTTAAAGAATGGAGTATGGCGTCCACCTTCATCTTTTGTCAGAACGTATACCTGAGCGGTAAATTTCTTGTGGCACTTAACTGTACCTGGTTTGATCAGAACCTGTCCTCTTTCGATCTCTGTTCTCTGAACACCACGAAGAAGAGCACCAATGTTATCACCAGCCTGAGCCTCGTCAAGCAGCTTACGGAACATCTCAACACCTGTTACAACAGTCTTTCTTGTCTCCTCATGGATACCGATGATCTCAACTTCATCAGATACATGAAGAACACCACGCTCTACTCTACCAGTAGCAACTGTTCCACGTCCTGTAATAGAGAAAACGTCCTCTACAGGCATCAGGAATGGCTGATCTGTTGCACGCTGTGGATCCGGGATATAATCATCAACTGTAGCCATAAGCTCCATGATCTTGTCTCCCCACTCTCCTGATGGATCCTCAAGAGCCTTAAGAGCAGAACCCTTGATAATCGGGCAATCTGTGAATTCATATTCCTCTAACTGCTCTGTTACTTCCATCTCAACCAGCTCGATAAGCTCTTCGTCATCAACCATATCGCACTTGTTAAGGAATACAACGATGTAAGGAACACCTACCTGACGAGAAAGCAGGATGTGCTCTTTTGTCTGAGCCATAACACCGTCAGTAGCAGCAACTACAAGGATAGCGCCGTCCATCTGCGCTGCACCTGTAATCATGTTCTTAACGTAGTCAGCATGTCCTGGACAGTCAACGTGCGCATAGTGACGATTCTCTGTCTCGTACTCAACGTGAGCTGTAGAAATTGTGATACCACGCTCTCTCTCTTCCGGAGCCTTGTCAATGTTCTCGAAATCTACTACCGCGTTACCTTCAACTCTCTCTGCCAGAACCTTTGTAATAGCAGCTGTCAGAGTAGTCTTGCCGTGGTCAACGTGACCGATTGTACCAATATTACAATGTGGTTTGTTTCTTTCAAATTTAGCTTTTGCCATTTTGAATAATCCTCCTTATTACGGTGCCGCTAACGGCATGTTATTATATTTACGTTTACTCGGCTAACATTGATTATATTTCAAATCATACAGTTTTTCAAGCCTTTTCTTACTTAATTAAGCATTTTTATTCGATAATACCTTTTCCTGAACAGATTTCGGAACCGGCTCATATTTCTCGAAGAACATTGAGTAGTTACCGCGTCCCTGTGTTCTGGAACGAAGGTCTGTAGAGTACCCGAACATCTCGGACAACGGAACGTATCCACGTACAATCTTACCGCCGCCTAAGTCGTCCATACCCTCGATTCTTCCGCGCCGGGAATTGATATCACCAATTACGTCTCCCATATATTCCTCCGGCATTGTAACTTCAACCTTCATGATAGGCTCGCACAATATCGGAGCAGCCTTCTTCATGGCATCCTTAAACGCCAGTGATCCGGCAATGTGGAACGCCATCTCACTTGAATCGACTTCATGGTAAGAACCATCGTATACATTCGCCTTAACGCCTACAACCGGGAATCCACCAAGGATACCGGCCTGCATAGCTTCCTCGATACCTTCCCCGATCTTAGGGATATATTCCTTAGGAATCGCACCGCCGACTACTGTAGACTCGAACTTGAATACTTCTTCGCCGTTGATATCCATTGGCTCAAACTTAACTTTACAGTGTCCGTACTGTCCGCGCCCGCCGGACTGCTTCGCGTACTTGCTGTCTACGTCAACTGCCTTGGTAAATGCCTCCTTGTAAGCAACCTGAGGTGCTCCTACGTTAGCCTCTACCTTGAACTCACGGAGAAGTCTGTCAACGATGATCTCCAGATGAAGCTCTCCCATTCCGGCAATGATTGTCTGACCTGTCTCCTGATCAGTATGCGCACGGAAGGTCGGATCCTCTTCCGCAAGCTTCGCAAGCGACTCTCCAAGCTTGCCCTGGGAAGCCTTGGTCTTCGGCTCGATCGCAAGCTCGATAACCGGCTCCGGGAACTCCATAGACTCTAAGATTACCGGGTGCTGCTCATCACAGATCGTATCACCCGTCGTTGTAAACTTGAATCCGATCGCTGCCGCGATATCTCCGGAATATACCTTGCTAAGCTCTTCTCTCTTGTTAGCGTGCATCTGAAGAATACGTCCGACACGCTCTTTCTTTCCCTTTGTTGCATTCAATACATAAGAACCTGAGTTCATTGTACCAGAATAAACTCTGAAATATGCCAGCTTACCAACGAATGGGTCTGTCATAATCTTAAATGCAAGGGCTGAGAACGGTTCTTCATCAGAAGAATGTCTCTCTGTATCATTGCCGTCCGCATCAACGCCTTGAATCGGCGGTATATCAAGCGGTGAAGGCATAAATTCAACCACTGCATCCAGGAGCTTCTGAACTCCCTTATTCCTGTAAGCCGTTCCGCAGCATACCGGAACTGCAGTACACTCGCAGGTAGCTTTTCTTAAAACTGCTTTTAACTCATCAACGGTCGGCTCTTCACCTTCCAGATAAGCCATCATCAGATCGTCATCTAATTCGCAGATCTTCTCAACCAGCTCTGAACGGTAAAGTTCTGCGTCATCTGCCATATCCTCTGGAATATCGGTGATTGTAATATCATCACCCTTATTATCATTGTAAATATATGCTTTCATCTCAAAAAGATCGATGATTCCCTTGAAATCGTCTTCTTTTCCAATCGGAAGCTGGATGCAGATTGCATTCTTTCCCAATCTGGTCTTGATCTGTTCTACTGCACCATAGAAATTAGCTCCCAAGATATCCATCTTGTTAATAAATGCCATTCTCGGTACATTGTATGTGTCAGCCTGACGCCATACGTTCTCTGACTGCGGTTCAACTCCGCCCTTAGCACAAAATACACCTACTGCACCGTCAAGTACGCGGAGTGAACGTTCTACTTCTACCGTAAAATCAACGTGTCCCGGAGTATCAATGATATTGATACGGTGTTCTAACTCACCTTCTTTTGGCTTACAGTTCTCCTGCAGCGTCCAGTGACATGTTGTAGCAGCGGAAGTAATGGTGATACCTCTCTCTTGTTCCTGAGCCATCCAGTCCATCGTAGCGGTACCTTCATGAGTATCACCAATCTTGTGATTAACACCGGTATAATACAAAATACGCTCTGTTGTTGTTGTCTTTCCAGCATCAATATGCGCCATAATACCGATGTTCCTGGTTCTCTCTAACGGATATTCTCTTCCAGCCATTCTTTGCTGCCTCCTAGAATCTATAGTGAGCAAATGCCTTATTTGCTTCAGCCATCTTGTGCATGTCTTCTTTCTTCTTCACAGACGCACCTGTGTTGTTAGATGCATCAAGAATCTCATTCGCCAATCTCTCTTCCATCGTCTTCTCGCCTCTCTTGCGTGAATACAATGTCAGCCAGCGAAGCGCCAGAGCCTGTCTTCTGTCAGCTCTTACTTCGATCGGCACCTGGTAAGTTGCTCCGCCGATACGTCTTGCCTTAACCTCAAGTACAGGCATGATGTTATTCATAGCCTCTTCGAATACTTCGATCGCCGGCTTATCGGATTTTGCCGCAACTCTGTCAAATGCTCCATATACAATCTTCTGTGCTACACCCTTCTTGCCGTCTAACATGATGTTGTTGATCAGCTTGGTAACCACTTTATTATTGTATAATGGGTCTGCTAATACGTCTCTTTTCTGAGTATGTCCTTTACGTGGCACGGTCCTTCCCTCCTTAAACATAATTGTGCGGGCCATACGGCTTGCACTGATTAATTCATCGGTACTCACATGTGTCCTCTAATGATACTGTGTAGTGCAATTCTCTATATCTTGCAACTTACTTAATCATAGTTCTGTTTGTGACTACTTAAATTGTAATAAATGAAGTTCTTCTTCTCTTCGTTCTAGCCTTCTAAGTGAAGTTCTTCTTCTCTTCGTTCTAGCCTTCTAAGTGAAGTTCTTCTTCTCTTCGTTCTAGCCTTTTAAGTGAAGTTCTTCTTCTCTTCGTTCTAGCCTTCTAAGTGAAGTTCTTCTTCTCTTCGTTCAGAAGAACAAAGTAATCTCTAACCTCATGCTGCGTTAACACTTGCATTCGCTAAGAGCTTACTTTTTAGCATCTTTCGGCCTTTTAGCGCCGTATTTAGAACGTGCCTGTCTTCTCTTTGCAACGCCTGCTGTGTCGAGTGTACCTCTAACGATATGATATCTGGTACCTGGAAGGTCTTTTACTCTTCCTCCGCGGATCAGGACAACACTATGCTCCTGAAGGTTATGTCCTTCTCCCGGGATATAGCTTGTTACCTCGATACCGTTAGACAGACGAACTCTGGCAATCTTTCTAAGAGCTGAGTTAGGCTTCTTAGGTGTAGCTGTCTTAACAGCAGTACATACGCCTCTCTTCTGAGGAGCGGATGCATCCGTGCTTCTCTTCCTCAAAGAGTTATACCCTTTCTGGAGTGCTGGAGCTGTAGACTTCTTAACAGATGTCTGACGTCCTTTCTTTACTAACTGGTTAAATGTTGGCATTCTCTTTCACCTCCTACGATCATAATAAGTTGCATTCTTGTTGCCAATTCCTTCGGGCTGACCTTCGCCCGTCTGCTGCATGGAAACATATTTATACACAAAAAACACGGCGTTTCCGATGCACGCTAGATTAGTTTATTACGAATAATCCCCCTTGTCAAGGGGTTTTCTATTATTATTTCCTTAATATAACACAATTCGCGGCCTAACCGGCCGCGAATCCATATTTCTTAACAATATCCTGCATAATATCCCATTTCTTCTCCATATCCTCAACCAGCTTGAACTGCGTCCGGCACCGGTCAAGATTGTGCTCTTCTCTGTGAATCTTAAAATACCGGTCCCCCTGGAGATAATCCGTCAGGAAGCGCATACCGCACTCGAAAGTCATCACCTTCGCACCCATGGGAAGAAGTTCGATCTCCCTGTCCGTCAGCCTTCCTGCACATCCTTCTATGAAGCCTTTAGCATACAGCTCGAACAACTCCATATCACAGGACACTTTCGACAGATCCCTCTCATCCTCCGCCGCCGTACTTGCGCCGAAACGGATCGAATCCCCGAAGTCATTCATGGCAAGCCCCGGCATAACCGTATCCAGATCGATCACGCAGATTCCTTTCCCCGTCTTATTATCGATCATAATATTGTTAAGCTTCGTATCGTTATGTGTTACACGGATCGGCAGCTCTCCCTTCGCCTGGAGGTCCCCGAAATAATCCGCAACCTCTTCTCTGTCCAGAACAAACTGGATCTCATCTCTCACGGAAGCCGCCCGCTCCATCACATCCTCTTCCACGGCCTTCTTGAATACCGCGAATCTCGCCTTAGTATCATGAAACCCTTCGATCGTCTCATTGAGCGTCTCAGCCGGATAATCCGCCAGCATACACTGGAAATTCCCGAACGCAAGCGCGCTCTCATAGAAATGCTCCGGCTTCTCCACCACATCATAGCTGGTGGCATCCGTGATGAACTTATAGGAACGCCAGTAATCACCGTAGGAATCACGGTAATACGGTTTGTTATCGTAGGCAGGGATCACATTCAGCGTCTCCCGCTCCGGATCTCCGCCGTTCTTGATGATCTGTTCCCTCAAAAATGCGGTGACACCCATCACATTCTCCATCAACTCCTCCGGCTTCCCAAAGACGTCCTTATTCATCTTCTGCAGGATGACCTTGATGCTTCCCATGCCGGAGATCTGGAATGTCAGAAGATATGTGTCATTGATATGTCCATTTCCATAGGCACATCCTCTCACAAGCCTTCCGTTATACTGAAAATTAGCAATTACCTCCGCAATCTGAATCGGTGATGCTTCCCCCATTATTCTTCCTCCCATAAATGCATTGGATAGATCCCATCGTCCTTCATCTTCTGAAGCGCTGCAACTACCACTGGTTTATCCTCTTTGTACGTAATCCCATACCACTTATCCGCCGTCTTAAGAACAGCCGCCGTTGCCTTCCCTTCTTCCAGGAGACGGCTCACCACCGCCGGAAGGTAATACTCACATTTCATCGGATTGCTCTTAAGCCCTTTGTCAAGAAACGCCGGGAAGCCGTCTCTGATCTCATGTAAGATACTCTTCGTAAATCCCCACATATTCATGGACACGACAGCGTCTCTGGAAACTTCCGTCCAGGTCTTGCCGTCATCCTCCGTAAATGCGATCCCGCCATCGCGTTTCTCAATCCGCGTCCTCTCCTCAACGCAGACCAGTTCCCCCTGCATATTGGTCTCGCAGATACCGCGTGACACATGTCCATTGTCCGTTACCGTATTGCCAAGCAGGTATCCTACCATCGTATAACGGTATTTCTCGTCATCCTCATGTACCGACAGATAGTCATAGATCAGTCGGAACGCTTCTCTTCCATAATAGTCATCTGCATTGATCACCGCAAACGGCCCGTCGACCTGATCAATACAGCTCAGTACCGCATGCGCCGTTCCCCATGGCTTCACGCGTCCCTCAGGCACCTCATAGCCCTCCGGAATATTCCCGATATCCTGAAATGCATAGGATACTTCCATATATTTCTCGATACGTTTACCGACCTTCTCCCGGAAACCTTCTTCAAATTCCCGCTTAATTATAAAGATCACTTTATCAAATCCTGCCCTTTTCGCGTCATACATGGAAAAATCCATGATAATATGTCCTTCGCTGTCAACCGGGTCCATCTGCTTCAATCCTCCATAACGGCTCCCCATTCCTGCCGCCATGATCACCAATACAGGTTTGTTCATCTTTTTTACCTCCATTTCTGTCTGAACTGTTACAAACCATTTCCATGTATCTGCATTGTATTACAAAGATGTCTAAAAATCTTTATAATATGTTTTACATGATTTGCACTATCTGCACTATCTGCGCTTCCCGTCTTTTCATTTAATCGGAAATACAGTAAAATAAGGTCATACATGTTATTTCAGATAAAGAGGTTACACCATGAGCTACAACGGAATCATACTTAGAAAATCAATATCTATCAGCAAGATCTACAGCATCCACTACTTTGAATATATGAGTGATTTCTCTTTCGAAGGAGAATCCCATGATTTCTGGGAATTCCTCTGCGTCGACAAAGGAGAGGTGATCGTAACGGCAGACACGGAACATTCCGTCTTAAGGCACGGCGAGATCACCTTTCATCAGCCCAACGAATTCCACAACGTCAGAGCAACCGGAGAGGTTGCCCCTAACCTGGTCGTCATTTCCTTCCGCTGTGAGGACAAAGCAATGTCATTTTTCCGAAGGAAAACACTCAAGATCGACGAAGCAGAACGCAATATCCTTGCCAATATCATCAGCGAAGCAAGACGCTGCTTCGACTGCCGGCTGGATGACCCATACCTGCAGAACATGCCAAGAAAGGAACCGGAGCTGTTCGGCGCCGAACAGTTGATCAGCCTCTATCTGGAGCAGCTTCTGATCCATCTGATCCGCAGATATTCCGATTCCGCAACGCTTCATAAGCAGCTTTCCAATCCCAAGGTGCTCAAATCCACCAAGAGCAAAAGCGATACTGAGATCTTCAACCGGGTCACGGAATATCTGAAAGTCCATATCCACACATCCGTCACCATCGACCAGATCTGCCGCGCTAACCTGATCGGCAGATCCCAGCTTCAGAAAATCTTCAAAGACTGCTGCGGTCTTGGGATCATCGAGTATTTCTCCCTGATGAAGATCAACGCGGCAAAGGAAATGATACGGATGAACCGGCTGAATTTCACACAGATCTCCGAACAGCTTGGCTATTCTTCCATTCACTATTTCTCCCGGCAGTTCAAGAAAGTCACCGGTATGACGCCTTCAGAATACGCACTGTCCATCAAAGCAATGGCGGAGGGAAGCTTCTAGCTTCTAGCCCCTCCGCCCTCTCATCTGGTATACTGCTACCAAGAAGACGCAGCATCTCCTATATAGGATACCATATAATCTCGTTCGCCTTCATCTGAAGGTCAAAACTCGTTCCGTCTCCCTTATATACTGTCGTCTCCTGCGGTTCATAAGTATTATTTACCACGCAGTATTTACCGTTCTTGGTATAGGCATGCACTTCCACGTTGTAGTTGGTACTGAACCACCGGTGAAGCTCATCTTCCGCGCCGGCAGCCCACAGGATCGCCCGGTACAAAAGCCTGTTGTTCTCGAAGCTGTAGGGAAGCCCGCTGATGTACACGCCTCTCCCCTTGCCGAAGGAATTCGCTGCCAGCTGTACTTCCTTATCCTTCTGGCAGATTACAGTCGTACCGTCGAGCGCGAAGATATTCTTCTTGCCTTCCCCAAAATCAATATCGCCTTTGCAGTCCTCCGTAATAAAATGCTCATGCTCCTCCCAGTTATATTTGTCAACATTCAGCGTAAATCCGGTCTCTTCCTCAACACCAAGGACGCCGGCCAACTGGAAGAACCGCCCCTGCCACTGATATGCCGCCGGCTCGCCGACTCCGATGAAGCCGCCTCCCCGGTAGACAAATCTCTTGACAGCAGTCACGATCTTCTCATCCTTCCAATTCTCTCCGCCGGTGTAGGCCGTATTGGCATCTCCCACGTTCAGGATCACATCAATATCATCCATGATGGACGGATTCTCCCTGATATCATCGAAGCTGATGAAGCTGACATCAAACGGAGCGCCGCTTAACGCCTCGATCACTCCCGCATAAGAATAATTCTGTTTATAATAGAGCGCATGATGCACCATATGATTCCCCCATGCACGCATCTTTCCCCAACTGTTCAGCACAGCCACTCTCTTCACGCAATGAGGAACCGTACCCTTGATATTCTCATACAGAACCCGGAACTCCTCGCAGACTTCCTCCACATAGTCTATGAATTCCGGAAATTCCATTGCAAGTTTCAGATAGCCGCCGTACCCGATACGGTCGATCGGTTTGCGAAGGATCGCCCTTCTTGCCGTCACCCAGTTCACCTTCGCTTCCCTCACAGGATCTCCTCCTTCATGGAAGGTATCCGGGAAGAAATACGGCAGGAACCGGCCTTCCGTATAGCGGACTCCCTCGATATCACTGATCAGCCGCAGGGTCGCACCGTTACCCACACTTCCAACGACTGCATCTAACCCGATCTCTTTGAATTCATCCATGAAAGGTTCCATTCCGATCCAGTGGTCTCCAAGGAACATCATCGCCTCTTTTCCGCATTCGTGCGTGATGTCCACCATCTCTTTGGCAAGCTTTGCTACCTCTCTTCTCTGGAAATCCTGAAAATCCCGGAACTCCCTGGACGGGATCCGGTAGGTATTGTTCATATATCCCTGATCGATAATATACTCCGGCCGGAACGGATATCCTGCCTCCCGCTCGAACTGCTCTAAGATATACGGACTTACCGACGCCGAATATCCGTACCAGTCCACATATTTTTCTCTGGCAAACTCATCGAAAATCAGTGTAAACTGATGGAAGAATGTAGTATAGCGAATCACATCAATATGCGGATTATCCGCAATATACCGCCGCAGACGCTTCATGGAGAATTCCCTGGTCTTCGGCTGGCGCACATCAAACGTGATCTGCTTCTCCACACCCTGCCAGTCATTGGTCACCGCATTGTACATATGCACCGGATCCCACATAATATAGGCAAGGAAGCTCACCGTATAATCATGGAATTCCTCCGCATGTGTGATCACTACATCACCTGCCGCCTCTTCATAATGCCATCTGGCCACGGTGCCGTCCGCACCGCAGACTCTTGTGCCGTCCTTCTCGTCTGCAGGTACTGCCAGACCTGTGGTACGGTCTATGACCTCCCACCATCTCCGGATATCGTCCCGCGAATTTACTGCCAGCATATCTGGATACAGATGGTTCATCAAATGGATCCTTAAGGTATCCTCCGCCGCATTATAAAACGGCGTCATGATATACATCTGCTGAATCTCTTCCGGGTGGGCCTTCGCCCACTCGTTATCTTTCCTTGTAGTATAGTAAGTCGAATACACCTTAGCATCCACAGCCTTAAGCTCTTCCGGATATTCCGTTCCGTCGCAGTCACGGATCGCGTCTGCTCCCCAGCGCTTCACAAGTTCCAATGTCTCCGGAACCACATCTACATCTGTCGGGATCGTAACCCGCCCTCTCCTATGATTATCCATATTTTTACCTCTTTTGACCCGTTTACAGGCTCCCTTTACTGAGGGATCTTAGATAACGCCGCCGCGTCCGCTACCAATGTTACATCGCCATGCATCTGAAGAATCGAAGCCGGAACCGCCGGAGTCACAGGCCCAAAGAACGCCTTCGCCACAATATCCGCCTTATCCTCTCCGCTGACAACAAGCAATACCTTCTTCGCACGCATGATCGTCCCAATCCCCATGGTATACGCCTGCTTCGGAACATCATCTGCCGAAGCGAAAAACCTCTTATTCGCCTCGATCGTACTCTCCTGCAGATCTACACAGTGCGTCACCTTATCAAACGCATCTGCCGGCTCATTGAATCCGATATGCCCGTTATGGCCAAGACCCAGAAGCTGCAGATCCACCCCGCCAAGAGACTCGATCAGTTCCTCATATCTCGCACACTCCTTGTCGCTGTCCGGTTCCATTCCATCCGGGAGGTTCGTGTTAGCCGGATCAATATTCACCTTGTCAAACAGGTTCTCATGCATGAAGTAATAATAGCTCTGGTCATTGGTACGGGGAAGTCCCTTGTACTCGTCCAGATTCACCGTCTTCACATTGGAAAAGTCCAGATTCCCCTCCTTATACAGAGAAACCAACCTCTCATAAGTTCCGATCGGTGTAGATCCCGTCGCCAGTCCCAGTACGCAATCCGGCTTCAAGATCACCTGTGACGCGATAATATTCGCCGCCTTTCTGCTCATCTCCTTGTAATCTGCTGCTTTGTAGATCTTCATGAATATACCCTCCTGATTATCCTTTCTTTGTTTTATATCCACCCCTGCATAAGGGGAATATAATAAATGTGCGTCCGCATCCTTGTGCTCGCCGATCCTTGCCTCGCCGAAATATTCCGGCATGTGGAAGCTTGGAATCTCTGACCGGATCGGGAAACAGGATGCATAATGCTCAATAGCCTTCGACTCTGATATCTTATAAAAATTGCAGGTGAATCTGCTTCCTATCCCAAGATTCAGAGATCCATAGACATTCTCCAGCACCTGAATCGGAATAAAAATCGAAAAACTCCAATGATCCTCCTCTATCGCCGCCGTGCAGCCAAACAGGTCCAACTCTTCTTTGGAAAAATAGGTCCTGTATGTACGCCCGCTGCCATACGCCGCCAACAGCGCGCCGTTCGCATTCGCCTCAAAATTAAGATAAACCGCCGTCTCACGTCCGCCTCTCTGAGGTTCAAATTGGAGAAATGCTTCCATTGCACTGTCCCTGTAAACAGGGTCCAGAAAATTCTCATATGTGCGGAGCGGTTCACTCTCCTCACATACCATCTTCAGATAGAACCCTTCATCCGGAACAAAACCCAGATATCCGTACGTCCTTGGAATAGCCTTCGTTCCCCACAGCAGATGCTCCACATGAAACGGCCTTACATTCTCCAGTTCCTTATTACTGCTAATTACTTCTACTATCATAGACAATCCCTTTAACAGTCCTTTCCCTAATCATTCCCTACTGTTAATGTACCAAAAAAGGCTGCTAAAAGCAAGGGCAGACCGTCAGAAACGGATAATTTTGCCATGCAGGTATCAAAAAGGCTGCCGCCCGGTTAATACCCGGCGCGGCAGCCCTTATACCATACAAGTATTCGCTTAATCCTGTACGTATGGCATCAGAGCGATGTGACGTGCTCTCTTGATCGCTACCGTCAGCGCTCTCTGATGCTTCGCACAGTTACCCGTGATCCTTCTCGGAAGGATCTTACCTCTCTCAGAGATATATTTCCTTAACTTTGCTACATCCTTGTAATCAATCTCATTATTCTCCTTGCCGCAGAATACGCATACTTTCTTTCTTCTGCGTCCGCCGCCTCTTCTCTTGAAGCCGCCTTCCGGGCGATTACCTTTATCGTAAGCCATGGTGTTCAACTCTCCTTTCACATATGATATCAACTAAATGGTAATTCTTCATCAATTCCATCCGGAATATTCATGAAGCCGTCACCTGCATCCGATACCGGAGCCGGTGCTGGTGCCGGTGTGGGAGCAGAACGATATCCTCCGGCATTGGCGTCACTGACAGCCTTGCTCTCGGCAAATTCCTGTTCTTCTACGACAATATCCGTCGTGTATACCTTCACGCCGTCCTTGTTGGTATAGCTTCCGGTCTGGATCCGCCCTGTGATCACAACCTTCAAGCCCTGACGGTAAAATCTCTCGGCATGCTCTGCCTGTCTTCCAAAAGCAACACAGTTGATAAAATCTGCGGTTGCTTCTCCGTCACGCTTAAATCTGCGGTCAACGGCCAGCGTAAATCTGGCGATCGCCAACGGATTCTCTCCTCCCTGTGAGTATCTCACTTCCGGATCTCTTGTCAAGCGTCCCATCAAAATTACTTTATTCATATAATTACCTCTACTTCCCGCTTATGCTTCCTGTCTAACGCATAAATATCTGATCACGTTGTCCATGATGCGGATTCTCTGTTCAATCTCACCCGGGACATCAGCTTCAGCATCGAAGTGGATGAAATAGTAGTATGCTTCTCTCATCTTCTGAATCTCGTAAGCCAGTCTTCTCTTACCCCATTCATCGACATCAGAGATCTGGCCGCCGAAACGCTCTACTAAAGCCTTCACCTTCTCGACTACCTGTGCTCTCTCGTCATCTTCGATCTTTGCACTGACAACAACAGCTAATTCATATTTGTTCATGTCGCCTTTGCACCTCCTTCTGGTCTTTTGGCCCCCGCTCAGCTTATGTGGGAGCAAGGATATATTGTATCACGGATTAATATGATACCATAACAGCGAGCTTGTTTCAAGTTTTTTTGCGCAAATCCTTCGTGTTTTTTTCGACAAGCTTGCGTGCGATCATGATCTGATGCCCGCAGCCCAAACATTTCAACCGAAAATCCGCACCCACCCTCAGGATCTCCCATTCCTTACTTCCGCACGGGTGCTGCTTCTTCAATGTAACGATATCTCCAACTTCGTATGTGTAATCATTCTTCATCATTGACCGCCCTCTTTCACTCTTTCACTCTCACGCCCCTGACTACGAACCGATGATTATCGCTGGCACTGGTACAGGTCGACAATGTAACGATCGTGTCGCTGGTCGTCACCTCGATCCCTGTATCATATAAGGATACCTGCTTCGTCATATTCAGGAAATTCTGATACTCTTCCTCCGTATTAAACTCGGTAAGATACGTATCCGAAGTGTCCAGCACCTCGCCCATGGAATAGATGTGGTATATCAGCTCCTGTCCGTCCGGCGTATAGATATAGAAATACGGATTCGCCTCCCAGAACGCCCGATCCTCATAATCCTGCAGATGCCGGAACATGGAGCCGTCCTTCATTCTGTGTCCGTATATGATCGAGTTCTGATCCCGAAAGTTCGGGTTATTCTCCACATTCAAGAAGATCGTCCCCAGAGAATTATCATTTGCAGAGAACGTCTTGTGCAAATATTCCTGATTATCCTTCCCCTGGACGATCGGATAATTGATGATCGCCGGTTCCGGATCGAAACGGATCCAGCCGATGGTATCGGAATTAAGCGCCATCAACTCGTCGAAATTCACCTGGTATCTCGGCTGATTCCCGGCATCATCCCCGCCGTCGTCTTTCGTCTCGATCGCAAGATCCCGAATCTTATCATATTCGCTTCTCCCGTCATAATAGCCCTTACCGATCTTGAACAACTGATATGCAGACACGGCAAATACTGCCAGCGCCACGATCAGGATCAAGTTCGACACAATGCCCTTCCCCTTCTTGCCTTTTCCCTTCCTTCGGCGGCCCCTGTGCGGCCCCTCCGCCGAATCTGCTCCTCTGGACGTCCGTCTGCTGCCGCCTGCAGGATTACCGTTCCTCTTTCTGACTTCTCCCATATCATACACTCCTCTATATCATTTCTGCTCCATGATCTCTACGATCGTCTTCTCTGTCTCGACCATTCCCGGAGATGCGATCATCCCCATATGCCTCATGGTATCCTCCGGCGTCTTCCCGTTGATTCCATGGATCTCTCCGATACATACGCCGTCCAGCGCCAGATCCACAGACCTGAACGCCGCATCCACTGCCACGATCCCTTTCATCGTGCAGCCGTGGTTTCCTCCGTCGCAGATCATACCGGTCAGGCCGCTCGCCATATTCTGGATCACCCTGCCTGCCGCCGCCTCGTCTGCGCCCCTCATATATGCCAGACCGCATGCCATCCCCGTTCCTGCCGCGATCCCGCACCCGCAGAATGCCGACAGTCTTCCCGAATACTCCTTGATATACATTGTAATCAAGAAACTTAGCGCCGCTGCCCGCAGGAGAACCGATCCGTCCGCCGCACCCTTCTCCCTTGCCGGAAGACCATAGGGACCTTCACCCGGACAGCCCGCCGTCCGATACCATGCCAGCAGCGGCATCGTCACGATAATGCCGTGAGCCCCGCTCCCTGTAATACTCATTGCCGGCCTGCTAAGCCCTAATACTCTCGCCTCAATCGCTCCGTTACATAATAGCTGCGCTGTCCGGAGAGGATGCTCCGATATCACCTTACCGCCGTTCTCTTTCAGAAGCCGCTTCGTGATCACTGTCCGGTCAGATGCCAGCCCTTCCTCCAGCAATTCCATATTCATGGCAAAAGCATCCTGTATGAAATCAATCTCCTCTTCCGGCACCTCGTTGACATAACTCAATATATCACGCAGAGAATACCGATGAATCATCGGTATATCCTTGTCTTCGCACACTCTGTCTGCATCAGTTCCGCCCTGGTCAAAGCTTCTTTCTCCTGCACCGCCGTTATATGCATCAGAACTTTCACCGATCCGCTCCCCATTCTTCTCTATAGCCACAATATTCGTATGGCTGTCCCGGATATGTACCGCACACCATTCCTGATCCGTCTCTACTTCCGCATCAATCGTAATATTGGAACCGATATGATCCATAACTACCTCGACCGCGCCGTCATCCACCAGACGCGACGCTCTCTCGTCATCTTCCGGGGTAATCTCTGCCAGAGACTCCAACCCCCGGCCTGCATCAGCAGCCACCGCTCCTAACGCCGCCGCATAGAGATTCCCGAACCTGGCCGAATTCGGGATCCCGCAGGTATAGGCATTCTTATACATACCCGAATTAAGCGCCACGCGGACCCTCTTAACCTCACCTTGAATCCGCGCCCTGGCGCTTGCCACCGCAAAAGCAATCGCCCCCGGCTCCGTCACCCCCAGCGCCGGTTTCATATCATCTTTGATCAATCTTGTTAATCTGTCCATTTCTCTAACTCCGCCAATCATTTACTGTATCCCAACGTGCTTTCTATTATAGCACGAACCGATCTGTGTATAAAGAGTTTAAAAACTTTATATATTTTTTATCCGCAATTTATTGACTTTCTCCTTTCCCCGCGTATGATTATAAATAAGTTTAGGAGGTTGATTCACTTGAAAGAAAAATTAATTCGCTTTATGTACGGACGCTACGGAATGGATTCTCTGGGCAAATTTACAATTATTACCGGTGTGGTCTCCATGGTGCTTGCAGGCTGGAATCACAGCATGATCCTGTCGCTTGTATCCTGGTTCTGCATCATCTATTCTTATTTCCGCATGTTTTCACGGAATATCTACAAGCGCTCTTCGGAGAACCAATGGTATCTGAACAAAACATATAAGCTGCGGACCGCCGTTTACCGGCAGAAGAACCTGATGATACAGCGCAAGACCCACCACATCTACAAATGTCCGGCCTGCCGGCAGAAGATCCGCATCCCGAGAGGCAAGGGACGCATAGAGATCCGCTGCCCGAAATGCAGCGCAACCTTTATCAAGAACAGCTAATGAGGATAACTACATGTTTGGATATATCGCAATCAACAAGGCCGAGATGAAATTCAAAGATTATGACGTATATCACTCCTACTACTGCGGACTCTGCAAGCGTCTGAAAGAATCTTACGGCATCCGCGGACAGATTACTTTATCTTATGATATGACCTTTCTCATCGTACTTCTGACCGGGCTGTACGAACCGGATACCAGGGAAGTAACGGTGAACTGCATCGCGCACCCTCTGGAAAAGCACCTGGCCAGAACCAACGAATACACGGATTACGCCGCCGCCGTCAATCTCATCCTCTCTTATTTCAAGTGCAAGGACGACTGGGAAGACGAACGCAGACGGCGGCGTTACATCGAAGCCCGGCTCTTATATCCTCATATGAGAACGATCCAGCAGCAATACCCCCATAAAATTGCGGCCGTATCGGATAATCTCCGAAGACTGTCCGAGCTGGAACGGCAGAACGAACAGAACATTGATCTGATGGCGGGAATCTTCGGCAATATTATGTCAGAGATCTTCGCCTGCCGCAGGGACGAGTGGGAACCTTCTCTCCGAAAGATCGGTTTCTTCCTGGGCAAATTCATCTATCTGATGGATGCTTACGAGGATGTAGAAAAGGATATCGCAGCAGGAACCTATAACCCATTCAAAGAAGCGTATCAGAAAGACTCGCTTTTTGCAGAAAACAGCCGGCATCTGCTGACCCTGATGATGGCGGAATGCTCCCGGGAATTCGAGAAGCTGCCGATTCTTCTGCATGTTGACATTCTTCGCAATATATTGTATTCTGGCGTGTGGTGCCGTTACACAGAGGTAACATCACGGCGCTGAGTTTGCCATACCCAACCGGGTAAGATCATTCAGTCAGTTTCAGGAGTATAACCATGATAAATCCATACAGCGTCTTAGGCGTATCACAGAGCGCCTCAGATGAAGAGATCAAAAAAGCATACAGAAGCTTAAGCCGCAAATACCACCCTGACGCCAACATCAACAATCCCAACAAGGATCAGGCCGAAGCACGGTTCAAGGAAGTTCAGCAGGCGTATCAGCAGATCATGCAGGAACGTGAATACCAGACTTCCGGCAGCGCCCAGGACGGTTATGATTCGTCGGGTGATTTCGGCGGATTCGGCGGGTTCGGCAGCTTCCGCGGCTTTAGTGGACAGTACCGTCAGGCCGACGCCGGTCCCACCGAATCGGAAGATGACCTTCATATGAAGGCAGCAAGCAACTTCATCAACAGCCGTCATTACCGGGAAGCTCTGAACCTCCTTAACGGGATCAGAGATCGGAACGCACGCTGGTTCTATTACAGTGCGCTTGCCAATTCCGGCATCGGCAACAATGTGATCGCACTGCAGCACGCCCAGGAAGCGCTCCGCCTTGAACCCAATAATTTCCAGTATCAACTTCTGGTCAACCGTTTCCAGAGCGGCGGAAGCTGGTATCAGCGGCAGCAAGACCCCTACGAGACTACATACACCGTCGGAAGCAGTTGGTGTACGAAGCTTTGCATCGCCAATATCCTGTGCAATCTATGCTGCGGCAGCGGAATGTGCTGCGGCGGCGTGCCGGGCGGTTATATCTAAACCATTTCCCCATAATCCAAGAAAGGAGGCCAGGCCATGATCGAATATCTTGTACTGTATCAAAGCGAATCCGGCAATACGAAGAAAATAGCCGCAACTATCTTTTCCCATCTTCCGGGCACCTCAAAAGATCTGATCGATATCACAACCGACAAGACGATTCCGGAAGCAAAAGTCTATTTCATCGGATTCTGCGTACACCGGGGTTCCTGCAGCATGGCCGTCAGCGACTTCTTAAGCGGATTAAGCGGCAAGCAGATCGCCCTCTTCGGAACCTGCGGGATGGGCGATTCGCCCGAGTATTACAGCGCAATTGAGTACAGCGCCAACGCGTGGATCGAATCTGACAACGACTATCTGGGCGCATTTATCTGCCAGGGCAAGATGCCCCACCGGGTCCGACAGAAATACGAAGCCCTGCGCACCGACAAGAACGCCTCACAGATCAACCTGTGTATCCGTAACTTCGACGCGGCAATGACACATCCCGACAGCCTGGATCTCGAACACGCCAAGGTATTTGTGGAAAAAATATTGAGGAAGATAAAAGCAGAGGATTAGTACCTAACATACCGGATCCTCTGCTTATTTCATGCATTATTCAAAAATGTACACGCAAGCACATCCTGTCAGTCTGCTGCCTGCGGGGATTAAATCGGAAGCTCCAGATAGATATCCTTGCCTTCCTTGATGGAAATGATCACCTTGCCGCCCTTTATCGTAGTGACTGCTCCCTGTACGCTCATCTCTGCTGCCGGCGCCGCGGCTTCCTCTGCCTCTTCCGCCGCGTCATCTTCTGCCGCGTCCTTGAAACCTTCCACATTCTCGACCGTCAGCGGGCATAAGGAATCGCTCGTCTTTGTTAATTTTGCTCCTAACACCTGACCGATCGTCAGACATCCGTCCAGATTCAGCAACCCTGAATCAACCAATTCATCAAAAATCGCCGGATCTTCCAGATTCGCCGCCTCGATCGTGATACCTTCCTCTGCTCTGCAGCATAATACTGCCGGATCATTTGCATGTGCCTTTGCGGTTTCCGCTGTAATAGACATACTGATATACCTCCTCTTTCATGTATCCTACCTTCCCGTTAGTTTCAGTATATCCGTCCTGCGTCTCAAATTCCAATCACTTTTCCGCATGAATATGTGATTTATATTTATATTATCTATAAATCCCGTTATGTTTCCCTTATCATATATTCTCCGTGTATCTGCATGCCGGATACCCGCTGCAGCCCCAGAACTCTCCAAATTTCCCGCTGCGCTTCTTAAGGAACTGCCCGCACTTCGGACAAGTCCTCGTATTCGCCTTCACCGCCGGAGATTCCAGTTCCTTCCCCAGCATCTCGAACACCTTCTGATTCATACGGCAGTCCGCAAGCGCACGGTGCGCCCCGTCTGCTGATATGTGATAATGGGACGCCAGATCCACCAGCTTATAATGGGACAACTGCCAAAGACACTGCCTGGCAAGCGTCAGCGTATCTATGTAGTCATTCGCGATCGTCTTCCCCCAATAATTTTCCGCGTCCCGCCAGATAAACTTCATATCAAAAGTGTGTATGTTATGTCCCACCAGGACCATGCCGCCGATGAATTCATTGAACTTCGCCAGCGCATCCTTGAATATCGGCGCATCCTTCACCATGCTGTCGTAGATGTTATTGACCTGCGATGCATAGAACGGAATCGGGCACTCCGGGTTGACCAGAGTCGAGAATTCATCCTCGACCCTTCCCTTCTTCACCTTGACCGCCGAGATCTCTATGACTGCGTCGCTGTTAGAATTCGTCCCGGTCGTCTCCAGGTCGAAGACTACATAATCCGGCGTGTATTTATCAAGCTTTCTTCCTCGTTTTTCTCCAAGCATTCTTATTTCTCCTTTAGTTCCATTCAATTAACTTCATAACCTTTTTCACCGCATTTAATACTTTAGCAGATAAATACACTTTCGGCAACCGTCTCTTTGAATAACACCAAACTGTAGGGATTATATTTAGTTAACATATACCATCTCCCCATTTATCACAATATTTCCACAATACAGTTATGCTTCTTATCTGATCCTCCCTGTGAAAATGATGCATACTTTCTATTGCCAGATCTACTGTTACAAATGGATATCGAAACGATACATCATTAACTACTGCTATCATTCTTATCACCTGATTACAACAATTCTAACAACGCATTGTCCCACTCATCAAAAAATCCCTCCGGCCATTCGTCTAAACGACCATTTTCATCTACTGCCGGGCATAATACTTTATGTTTATAAGAATCTTCAATATCTTTATAAAAGAAGAAGAAATTTGTATTTTCCGGTTTTAATTTTCCTCTCTTTACAGCAACACGAATTCCATTCAGAACATGGTCACTATGTGTCTCCACGATAACCTGGCAAAATCTTAATTCCTTTTTTCCGGAGCTGATCAAGCGCCCTGTTTAACAGTTCTTCATCAACTCCTTCCGTTTTATTCTTTATAATATCCCGAACAACAAATAAACTGATTTCATTGTCATTGTCTCTGGCAAACTCTAGAATCTATCTTAAACGCCCGGATATATCTCTCAAACTATTCATCGAATTCTCACTCTCTATCACGCATAAAACTTTAAAATCAGTATAACACAGACCCCAAAAAATAGATAGAACAATACTCGTTGCTATTCACTCTTGCACCACGCTGCACGGCCACAGATTGATACACTACCGCGGCAAAACGGTAACCAACACTCTATATACATAAAGTCCCACACCGAACATTCAGCATGGGACTTCTTTTTATTATTTACAGTAAACTAATTAATCTTCTCCGTACAGAGTAACCAGTTTCTTAAGGTAAGCATATCTCTCCATAGCCTCAGCCTCATTCTTCGTGAAGAGTCTCTCGGCCTTCTCTGGATTCGCTCTCTTAAGTGCATTGTAACGAACCTCTCCGTCAAGGAATGCCTGATAATCTCCTGCCGGTTCCTTGCTGTCAAGTGAGAACTTCGCACCCTCTGCTGCCGGATTGAACCGGAAGTTATTCCAGTAACCGCACTCTACTGCCAATGCTTCCTCCGTCTGAGCCTTGCTCATACCCTTCTTGATACCATGGTTGATACATGGAGCGTAAGCAATAATCAGTGATGGTCCCGGATATGCCTCTGCCTCAGCAATAACCTTAACCGTCTGGTTGAAATCAGCACCCATAGCGATCTGCGCTACATATACATAACCGTAGCTCATAGCGATGCCCGCAAGGTCCTTCTTCTTGGTCTCTTTACCGCCTGCAGCAAACTGAGCTGTAGCGCCTGTCTTGGTAGCCTTAGAGGACTGTCCGCCTGTGTTGGAGTAAACCTCTGTATCGAATACCATTACATTAATGTCTTCGCCGCTTGCCAGCACATGGTCAACGCCGCCGAATCCGATGTCATAAGCCCATCCGTCGCCGCCGAATACCCACTGAGACTTCTTAGCAAGGAAGTCTTTATTCTTAACAATGTCCTTGCAAGTATCGCAGTCGCATCCTTCTAATGCCGCAACTAACTTGTCTGTAGCGTCACCGTTGGTAACACCGCAGTTGAAAGTATCAAGGTATTCCTTGCATGCTGCCTTCACATCTTCGGAAGCCGCATCTGCTGCTGCAACTGCCTCAACCTGAGCTTTTAATCTGTTTCTGATCGCCTTCTGAGCTAACAGCATACCATAACCAAACTCTGCGTTATCCTCGAACAAGGAGTTTGACCAAGCCGGTCCCTTTCCTTCCGGAGTTACAGTGTAAGGCGTGGACGGTGAAGAGTTACCCCAGATAGAGGAACATCCCGTTGCATTGGCAATATACATTCTGTCGCCGAATAACTGTGTGATCAGCTTCGCATAAGGAGTCTCGCCGCATCCTGCACAAGCGCCTGAGAACTCAAGCAGCGGCTGCTTAAACTGGCTTCCCTTTACGGTCTCTGGTTTGAACTTCGCAACAACTTCTGGTTTTACCGGAATCTCTCTTCCGAAATCGAATAATTCCTGAGACGCAACGTTCTCTTCCATATTCTTCATCACGAGAGCCTTCTCGCCCTTCTTGCCCGGACATACATTCGCACAGGAACCGCATCCCGTACAGTCGTATGCAGATACAGACATCATAAACTTCATACCTGGCATACCGATCATATCAATAGCCTTCGTTCCTTCCGGAGCCTTGGAAAGCTCATCCTCTGTAAGAGCGATCGGACGGATAACAGCATGCGGACATACATATGCACAGCGGTTACACTGGATACAATTCTCCTCTACCCATACCGGAATATCTACCGCGATACCGCGCTTCTCATATGCAGAAGATCCTGATGGTGTGGAACCGTCAACATAGTCGTTGAATGCAGATACCGGAAGCGAATTACCTTCCTGAGCATTCACCTTAGACTGAACATTCTTAACGAAGTCAACAACGTCTTCTCTTCCGCCCTTAACCTCTGGTGTAAATAATCCTTCATCCTCACAGGACTTCCAGGACTCTGGAACAGATACTTCTACGATCTGTTTTGCACCGGCGTCAATAGCGTCATAGTTCATCTGAACGATCTTGTCACCCTTTCTTCCGTAGGTTGCCTTCGCAGCAGCCTTCATCAGGTCGATTGCTTCCTCCTCAGGAATGATCGCTGCAAGCTTGAAGAACGCTGACTGCAATACTGTGTTGATACGTCCGCCAAGTCCGATCTCTTTACCGATCTTAATACCGTCGATGGTGTAGAACTTAATGTTGTGATCTGCAATATAAGCCTTCACCTGTCCCGGCAGATGCTTCTCTAATCCTTCCATATCCCATGGGCAGTTCAGCAGGAATGTACCGCCGTCAACCAACTCCTGAACCATGTTATACTTGTCCACATAAGATGGATTGTGGCAGGCAACGAAGTTCGCCTGACGAATCAGATAGGTGGACTTAATCGCCTTCTTACCGAAACGTAAGTGGGACATAGTAACACCGCCGGACTTCTTGGAATCATAATCGAAGTAAGCCTGTGCGTACATATCTGTGTTGTCGCCGATGATCTTAATGGAGTTCTTGTTCGCTCCAACCGTACCGTCTGCTCCAAGTCCCCAGAACTTACAGTTGATCGTACCTTCCGGAGTCGTAACCAGAGCCGGTCCTGTTGCCAGAGACAGGTTCGTTACATCATCCTCGATACCGATGGTGAATCTTGCCTTGTCAGCATTGTTAAATACTGCAACGATCTGTGCAGGAGTCGTATCCTTGGAACCTAATCCATAACGTCCGCAGTTGATCGGAACCGCATCGAACTTAGAACCCTTCAGTGCAGATACAACGTCCAGATACAATGGCTCGCCCTGTGCTCCAGGCTCTTTTGTCCTGTCGAGTACGTTGATATATTTTACTGTATCCGGGATCGCATCGATCAATGCCTGAGCGCAGAACGGTCTGTAAAGGCGAACCTTAACAACGCCGACCTTCTCGCCTGCTGCCAGCAGATAATCAATCGTCTCTTCAATCGTATCACATACGGAACCCATTGCAACGATAACCTTCTCGGCATCTGCTGCTCCATAGTAGTTAAACAGCTTATAATCTGTACCGATCTTAGCGTTAACCTTGTCCATGTATTCCTGAACGATCGCCGGCATAGCATCGTAATATGGATTACATGCTTCTCTTGCCTGGAAGAAAATATCCGGATTCTGAGCAGAACCTCTCTGGCATGGATGATTCGGGTTCAATGCATGGTTTCTGAATGCGTCGATCGCATCCATATCTACTAATTCTTTCAGATCTTCATAATCCCAAGTCTCAATCTTCTGAATCTCATGTGAAGTACGGAAACCGTCAAAGAAATTAATGAACGGAAGCTTGCCCTTAAGCGCCGCACAGTGTGCAACCGGCGTTAAGTCCATAACCTCCTGTACGCTTGACTCACAGAGCATGGCTGCACCGGTCTGTCTGCAGGCGTATACATCTGAATGATCTCCAAAGATTGACAGTGCATGACTGGCAAGGGCACGTGCAGATACGTGGAACACACCTGGGAGCTGCTCGCCTGCCACTTTATATAAGTTAGGAATCATAAGCAGTAAGCCCTGAGATGCCGTAAATGTCGTCGTCAAAGCTCCTGCCGCAAGAGAACCGTGTACTGCTCCTGCTGCTCCTGCCTCTGACTGCATCTCTGTTACCTGAACTGTCTGTCCAAATATGTTCTTTCTGCCTTCAGTTGCCCATTCATCTACATGCTCCGGCATAACAGATGATGGAGTGATCGGGTAAATAGCTGCGACTTCTGTATATGCATATGATGCATGAGCTGCCGCCTGATTACCATCCATGGTCTTCATTTTTCTTGCCATTGTCGTTGTTCCTCCTTATAATTGTACAAATTATGGATAATTTGACGTATGCATTTATTATAGTTCACACTCTTTTAAAAGTCTAGTCATTCTTAGCTTTATTTTTGTTCCTTTTTTGGTACAAGTAGAGCGATTGCGCGCACCGCAGGGGGTTATCCCAGATACACCACATCTTCGTCTGGTTTTTTTGCCGGTTCCATATCGATCAGATAAAGAACGGGCTGTTCATTTCCAAAAGAAACTGCCTGTTCAAATTCGAATCTGGCACGGATCTTGAACCATTCGCCCCTCTTAAAATCTATTTTATCTTCCGACTTGCACGGGTATCCATAATAATTGATATCTTCCGCACAGCATGTCATGATCTTGCGCACAGGGACAAACATATTCTCTTTCATCCCTTTCGGCCGGAACGCCTGAGCCACGAATTCGATCTCCTTGTGAAGATACAGTTCTGGATGATCGCAGGCATCCACATACCAGATTCCGAAGTCAATAGAATCTATGGCAATCTTATCCCCCTTCACATCGTACGGCAGGTCTTCCTCGGACGGCTGGATGATCCTGCCGTCTAATCCTTCAAATATTAACTGCGCCATCGGATTCTGTACCTTCAGCGCACGCCGGAACCCCGATCGGTCCGTACCTTCCGGGCAGCGGTTTACCACAATCAGCTCAGATTCCGTCAACTGTTCCATCAATATATTTCTCATATTCATAAGATACATGTCAAGAGTCGTCCCATTGACGGTGGAATAGACTCCCTGCAGTTCCCAGTTGCAGGGATATCTGACAGACAAGAGTTCCTCTAACTTCCACATTCCGTTATACTCGATCACAACCTGCGCCGGATGATAATTCTTATCACAATTCTTAAAAAAAGCCGGATTCAACTGGTCAAATTCATTAATTCTCAGCAGCGCTATCTCTTTTTCTTCCAGAAATTCCTTCGGATACTCTTCCTCCCCTTCTTCGCACAAGAGCAGCAATGTTAATCCCGGCGCGATCCAATCCTGCTCCATCAGCGTTCCTTTGACAAGCGTTGTCTTGCCGCTGTCCAAAAAACCTGTACATATGAATACAGGCGTTCTCATGCAATCACCTCCATTTCTATATCCCATTCGGATTATTATAGCTTAAATATGAAACAGCTTCAGAAGCTCCTCTTCCTTCAGATTCGTTCCGATCACGCATACACGTCCGGTATAATCCGCCTGTCCTGCGCGGACCTCATACTCTTCCGGCACCAGGTCAAATTGCTTCCAGGTTCCGTCCTCCATCAGGATGATCCCTTTCGAGCGCAGGATCGTGCCGTAGCCTTCTGTCTCGGACAGTGCTTTCAGCAGGAAATCTAATTCTTCTGCCGTGTATTTGTGGGCTGTCTCTTTGCCCCAGCTTGTGAAAACCTCGTCCGCATGATGATGTTCATGGTGACCATGCCCGCAGCAGCCTTCTCCATGATCATGATGATGGTCATGATGCTCATGCCCGCAGCAGCCTTCTCCATGATCATGATGATGGCCATGATGCTCATGCCCGCAGCAGCCTTCTCCATGATCATGATGATGGCCATGCTCTTCATGCCCGCAGCAGCCCTTCTCATGATGACAGTGCTCATGTTCATCCCGGTTCTCTAACAGTTCTTCTATCTCTGCCTTACACTGCAAAGCACGGCAGACCGCATCTTTTCCAAGTTCTTCCCAGGGTGTTGATATGATCGCGGCATCCTCATTTTCTTCCCTAAGCATATGAACACATTCTTCAATCTTCTCATCCGTCATCATCTGCGTCCTGCTGATGACGATCGTAGACGCATGCTTCACCTGATCTTCAAAGAATTCACCGAAATTCTTAAGATATAATTTCGCTTTCTTACCGTCAACTACCGTGATCCTTCCGTTAATCTCAATCTTGGCCTTCTTCTTCACAGCCTCAATCGCTTTAACGATGTCGGATAATTTGCCGACTCCTGACGGCTCAATGAGCACACGGTCCGGTTCATATTCCTTAAGCACCTTCTGAAGCGCTTCGCTGAAATCACCTACCAGCGTACAACAAATACAGCCCGAATTCATCTCCGTGATCTCAATCCCGGCATCCTTCAAGAAACCGCCGTCAATCCCGATCTCTCCAAATTCATTCTCGATCAGAACCAGCTTCTCTCCCGCATATACCTGATCGATCAGCTTCTTAATAAAGGTGGTCTTGCCCGCCCCCAGGAAGCCCGATATAATATCTACCTTTGTCATCTGTCATTCCTCTCTTCTAATATCAAATCTTCTTTGTCTGTCCCCAACCGGCAGTTTACATTCCTTATCCATTAATGCAAAGAGAACCAACATTATATCCTAATGTTGGTTCTCCTGCTGTCTATAGACAGTTAACAGATAGTCAATTATAACTGCGGACCAGCCGGAACCAAAGCCTTGCCGGCTTCATTTCCTTCATACTTCGCAAAGTTCTTAACGAATCTCTGTGCAAGATCCTTAGCCTTCGCCTCCCACTCAGATGCATCTGCATAAGTATTGCGAGGATCCAGGATGTTGGTGTCGACGCCCGGAAGCTCTGTCGGAACATCAAAGTTAAAGTATGGAATCTTCTTCGTTGATGCCTTCAGGATATCTCCGCTTAAGATCGCATCGATGATACCACGGGTATCACGGATAGAGATACGCTTGCCTGTGCCGTTCCATCCTGTATTAACCAGATATGCCTTAGCGCCGCTCTTCTGCATTCTCTTAACGAGCTCTTCTGCATACTTCGTAGGATGTAATTCAAGGAACGCCTGTCCGAAGCATGCGGAGAAGGTTGGTGTAGGCTCAGTGATTCCGCGCTCTGTACCTGCAAGCTTAGCTGTGAATCCTGACAGGAAGTAATACTGTGTCTGCTCCGGTGTAAGAATAGATACTGGAGGCAGTACACCAAAAGCGTCTGCGGACAGGAAGATAACTTCCTTCGCCGCTGGAGCAGCGGACTTCGGACGTACGATCTTCTCGATGTGATTGATCGGGTAAGACACTCGTGTATTCTCTGTCACACTCTTGTCGTTGAAATCAATCTTGCCCTCTGCATCCAGAGTAACATTCTCAAGAAGAGCATCTCTCTTGATCGCATTGTAGATATCTGGCTCTGATTCCTTGTCAAGGTTGATAACCTTCGCATAGCATCCGCCCTCGAAGTTGAAGATACCGTCGTCATCCCAGCCGTGCTCGTCATCACCGATGAGAAGTCTCTTCGGATCAGTAGAAAGCGTAGTCTTACCTGTTCCGGAAAGTCCGAAGAAGATCGCGGTATTCTCTCCGTTCATATCTGTATTGGCAGAACAATGCATGGAAGCAATACCCTTAAGCGGCAGATAGTAGTTCATCATAGAGAACATACCCTTCTTCATCTCTCCGCCGTACCATGTATTGATAATAACCTGCTCGCGGCTTGAAATGTTAAATACAACTGCTGTCTCAGAATTCAGGCCAAGCTCCTTGTAGTTCTCAACCTTAGCCTTGGATGCATTATAAACAACGAAATCCGGCTCAAACTTCTCAAGCTCTTCTTCAGTCGGCATAATGAACATATTCCTGATAAAATGAGCCTGCCATGCCACTTCCATGATAAAACGGATTGACATACGCGTGTCTTCATTCGCACCGCAGAAAGCGTCTACCACAAACAGCTTCTTGTTAGAGAGCTCACTCAAAGCAATATCCTTAACTGTCTTCCAGGTCTCCTCTGAAGCCGGATGATTGTCATTCTTGTATTCATCGGAGGTCCACCATACGGTGTCCTTAGAATTCTCATCCATTACAATGAACTTGTCTTTCGGCGAACGCCCGGTGTAGATACCAGTCATGACATTCACTGCGCCAAGCTCGCTGACCTGTCCCTTTTCAAAACCTTCCAGTTCTGGCTTTGTCTCCTCTTCAAATAACATCTCATAAGAAGGGTTGTGTACGATTTCAGTGGTGCCGCTGATGCCATACTTACTCAAATTAATCTCTGCCATCTTTCATAATCTCCTTTTTTTCATAGTATATGTTATTTAGTATACATATTTAAAAAATAAAATCAATAAAAATTCTCTAATTTTTTCTAAAAAGTCAAATTTTTAACAATCTTCACAACCAATTGCGTTATGAAATAACCTTTTTCAACATTTAGCTCAGTTCCTCTTAGGGGTATGTACTGCCATACAATAAGAGAAAGAAGAGAGACTTACCGCGTCCCTCTTCTTTCTCTAAATATATATAACTTGTAGTCACCAGACTGCAGATCTGCCGCTGATCTATAATAATCCTCCTACTGCCAGGAACAACGGCGCGAATACCAGTGACACAATAGTCATCAGCTTAATAAGAATATTGATAGACGGACCAGACGTATCCTTGAACGGATCGCCTACTGTATCGCCTACAACCGCGGCCTTATGGGCTTCGCTGCCCTTGCCGCCGTGTGTTCCGTCTTCGATATATTTCTTCGCGTTATCCCATGCTCCGCCTGAGTTCGACATAAAGATCGCAAGCATAACGCCTGTCACCAGCGCGCCTGCAAGCAGACCGCCTAAGGATGCTGGCCCTAACAGTAATCCTACGGCCAGAGGAGATAATACCGCCATGATCCCAGGCACCAGCATCTCCTTAAGCGCCGCAGTCGTCGAGATGGCCACACAAGACTTATAATCCGGCTTCTCCGTTCCCTTCATGATACCCGGCTTCTCACGGAACTGGCGTCTCACTTCCTCGATCATCTTATATGCCGCCTTTGATACGGACTCCATCGTCATGGCCGAGAACAGGAACGGCAGCATGCCGCCGATGAATAATCCGATAATCACACGGCTGTCCAATAAATCTATGTTCTTAAGCTGCACCGCTTCTGCATAAGAAACGAACAGTGCAAGCGCCGTCAGCGCCGCGGAACCAATAGCAAATCCCTTACCCATCGCCGCTGTCGTGTTGCCGACCGCATCCAGCTTATCCGTAATCTTGCGAACGCCGGAATCCAGGCCTGACATCTCCGCGATACCGCCCGCATTATCTGCGATCGGCCCATATGCGTCTACCGCAACCGTGATCGCCGTCGTGGACAGCATCCCCACCGCCGCCAATGCGATACCATACAGCCCGCAGAACTGATATGCCAGGAAGATACCTACGCAGATCAGAAGGATCGGGATTCCCGTAGACTTCATACCTACCGCCAGACCGCTGATGATCGTAGTCGCAGGTCCTGTCTCCGACTGCTCCGCAATCTCCCTGACCGACTTATAATCGCCGGATGTATATACCTCGGTGATAATACCGATCAGAAGACCTACGATCAGTCCCGCAACAATCGCGATCGCCGCGTTCATATTGCCGAAAAGATACTGACTGAACACAAATGCCGCGATCAGCACCAGCGCACTGGCCACATAAGATCCCATCTTAAGCGCCTTATGCGGATTCGAATTCTCATCGCCTTTAACAAAGAATGTTCCGAGAATGGACGCAATCAGTCCAAGTCCTGCGATCAGAAGCGGATAGACCGCGCCTTCAATCTTATAATATACAATTCCAAGAGTGAGCGCCGAGATCAGGGCGCCCACATAAGACTCAAACAAGTCCGCACCCATTCCGGCAACGTCGCCTACATTATCACCTACGTTATCCGCGATAACTGCGGGATTACGCGGATCATCCTCCGGGATTCCCGCTTCAACCTTCCCGACAAGGTCCGCTCCTACGTCTGCCGCTTTCGTATAGATTCCTCCGCCTACACGGGCAAACAGTGCGATCGAAGATGCTCCAAGGCTGAATCCTGAGAGAACGTCTACATTCCCCGTAATCAGGTAGATCGTGCTTACCCCCAGCACGCCAAGTCCGGCTACACACATTCCCATAACCGCACCGCCTGAAAATGCAATAGAAAGAGCCTTATTCATGCCGCCTTCCTTCGCTGCGTTCGCAGTCCTGACATTCGCCCTCGTCGCTACAGTCATTCCAAAATATCCTGCCAGTGTGGAGAATACCGCCCCCACCACGAAACAGACTGCGGTCACCCAGTTGCCGATACCAAAGCCGATCAGCAGAAATAATACCAGGACGAAGAATACCAGTATCTTATACTCTGCTGTAAGGAATGCCTGGGCGCCCTCGCTGATTGATGATGCGATCTCCCGCATCCTCTCGGTTCCTGCACTCTGTTTGTTCACTCTTGCCGCCAGAACACCGGCAAAAATGAGTGCGACAATCCCCAAAGCAGGAACCACGTTCAAAAACATTTCCATAATAACCCTCCTATAAAACTTATTATCCTTATATTATCATAAAAAAATGGTTTGTATATAATTTTTTTCTGATTTTTTGCTACTTTTTAACAGTTTGTGAATTTATTTTGATTTTTGTCACATTCTAAATCTGTCAATTATCGCACAAACAATTAATTTATTTTTATCAGGATAAAATTTTTTTATTAAAATTACTATAGCACACAAAAAAAGAGAAGTCAAACTTATCTTGACTTCTCTTCTGCAAGAAGCGCCGCTCCCAGCGCTCCCGCATATCTACCCCGTTCGGTCGGTTCAACCTCCCGCCCGATCTTCTCTGATAAGATCCTGGTAAAATACCGGCTGCTGCTTAAACCTCCTGTCAGTATGATCCTTCCCGCAAGGCTCTTCTTCTGGCTTAACTGCGCCACCTTCGCCGCGACCGAATCCACAACCCCAGCCGCGATGTCCTCTCGTTTCCTTCCCTCTCCGATATAGTTGATCACCTCGGACTCCGCAAATACCGTACACAGCGAGCTAATCGGAAGGACCGTTCCCGTATCCGCCATATCAAACAATTCCTGCAGGGTAACCCCCAGCCGGTTTGCCATGATCTCCAGGAATTTCCCGGTACCGGCGGAGCATTTGTCATTCATCAGGAAATCCTGCACCATCCCGTTCTCTACCAGGATCACCTTCGTATCCTGTCCGCCTACATCAATGATGGAGCAATGATCTCCCGCCATCTCTCTTCCGCCCCTGGCATGACAGGTGATCTCCGTGATCACATAGTCTGCGAAATCTACCGCCACCCGACCGTATCCTGTCGCTACCACCTTGGTGTCTTCTGACAGTACATCTATGTCATTTTCTTTTAATTTTTCTTTAATTGTGTGAGTAGTTTCTTTGCTGCTCCATCCCGTCGGAAGAACGAACTCCATCTCCTTCTTCCCTCTCGCCACCACCTTGGACGCCGTGGAGCCGATATCAATCCCTACATAATCCATATCCCTTTACCTCAGTCAAAAACCTCGCGGCAAACGCCGAATATTAACAATATCTGTCCCTCATAGGGTTCACATCCCGCTCGATCGCCGCAATCTTAAGAATCTCAATTCCATGCTCCTCTATACAGGCTTCTACCGCTTCCTTATCTTCCTCCCGGATCAGGAGCGACACCCCGCAGCATTTACTCGCGGCTCTGGGGGTAGGGGCGATCGTCGCCCGCACCCCCAGATTCTTCAATTCTCTATGTAGCCGCATCGCATTATCATGATTGGGAAATAAAACATAATGCTGAATCTCCTGCATATATATTCACCCGACTAATTATTCAGCATCTCGATAAACGCACTGACTCTCGTACGAAGCTGCTGCGCATCACTGTCCGTATAATCCGTCTCAATTCCGAGCACCGGAATTCCCGCTTCCTTCAGAGCACGCTCTACCAGATACCCTTCGGTGTCATACAGGTTACAGAACTTCAGGTTCACATCAATGATACCGTCAGCCTTATACTCCTTCGCAAGACGCAGAATATCGTCAATCCTTCCTGCATTCGGCGTGAAGCATGCGCAATTAATATTCATGTATCTCTCAGCCAATGCCGTGATCTGATCTGCCACTTCCGTCTTCGACTCGTCTACCAGATGCTCGAAATAGCGTGTACCCGTACACATCTCTTCACAGACAACGGCTCCGCCGCTTGTCTCAACGATATTGTGGAGCTTCCAGTTCGGGATTGCAAGCGGTGTTCCGGTTAGCAGGATCCTCTTCGTTCCCGCCGGCACAACACTGACTCCGTCCTTCACACGCTGTTCCAATTCCTCGCACAACGCATTGGTCATCTGGGTAAATCTTCCCGGATCATCGTAGAACGCGATCTGGGAGATCAGCAGAGCATCACAACCGCTGATCGGAAGATTCTCATTCTTACGCAGTTCATACAACCTCTCAAGCGCCCTTCTCTTACCGTTGATCAGCTTAATACTTTCCACCAGCTTCTCTGCCGTAATCTCATTGCCGGTGAATTCCTCCACCACCTTCTTAAATGCCTCTATCTCTTCCGCCCATGCCCGGATATCCTTCGCACGCTTCATCTGAGGAAGATCCATAACATGAACCGGCACATCCTCTCCCAAGATCTCCCATGCCTTCTTCTTGCCGTCGCAGGTCGTCTCTCCCACATACATATCGGCAATCCTGAAGAACGGACAGGTACGGTCCAGCCGCGCGCCCACAGAAGCCTTGATCAGCGGACAAGTATTGGTCGGAAGTACCTTCTCGCCGCCCGGTACCCAGAACTGAGATCCGCCGCATAAGCCCGTCGCGATCGCGTCCGCCGCAAATACAATCTCATCCGGCACATAGACGCAGAAGGTTCCAAATACCTTGCCGCCCTTCTTCTGATGCTCGATCAGCTCTGCCGGACGGATGCCATGGATATCCGCCACTACCATGTTATAATAATCCATGCCCTCCGGGCGGTTCTTCTGTGACAGATATACGTCTCCAAACGCCTGCGGAAGCACCGCGCACAACTGGTCGTGCGTCTCCAGATCCATTCCCAGTTCTTCCCACATCTTGCGATAATCAGCCATAATAATATCCTCCTTGTATCTTTTGTTATCGCCAGGAAACCCTGCGGATATACCGTTGCGGGTTCCTATATTCTATTAGAATAAACGTAACACTTTTTACATTTTGAGGCAATGGATTCATGGCTGAACGCTTATTGTTTTTTATAATATTTTGCCGTTATATATCGATATCACCTATAGCCTGTACATTTCTTTAAAGCCGCATCCGGCAAGCGCCTCATCAATCGGTCGTCAACTCACGGATCCCTTCTATACACCGGTCGATCTCTTCCTTCGTGTTCTCCGCCCCAAATGCGAATCTCACCGTTCCCTGCGGATATGTATGCAGCGTATGATGCGCCGCCGGCGCACAGTGAAGTCCGACCCGCGTCATAATTCCATACCGCTGCTCCAGTTCAAATGCGATCACCGCATTGTCTTCCTTCTCGAAATCCAACGAAACGACCGCCACCCGGTCTTCTAAACCGTCCTTCCCTGCTACATGAACATTCGGAAGCTCTCTGACACGCTCCAGAAAATACCGTGTCAGTTCCATTTTCCTGGCATGTATCCTTTCAAGCCCCGTCTCTTCAACATAAGAAAGAGCCGCGTGAAGCCCGATGATCCCCGGAAGATTCAAAGTCCCGCTCTCATACTTGTCCGGCAGCCTCTCCGGCATCAGAAGCGAATCCGACTGGCTTCCGGTCCCTCCCGCTATATACGGCTCCATACAGGAATCCAGCTCTTCTGAGATCAGGAAACCGCCTATCCCCTGCGGCCCAAGAAGCCCCTTATGTCCTGTAAATGCAAGGAAATCAATCCCGCAGCCTTGCATATCAACCGGAATCGTCCCTGCACTCTGCGCCGTATCCACAGCAAAAAAGAGATGATGCCTCCTGCATATTTCCCCGATTTCCCGTATCGGTACGACCGTTCCGCAGACATTGGATGCATGAAGCATGATCACTGCTCTGGTATTGCTTCTGACCGCGGCCTCTAACGCTTCCGGGTACACAGTTCCATCCGTCTCTGTCCTGACCGTATCCCAGGTTATCCCCTGCGCTTCCATCTGCTTAAGCGGACGCATCACCGCATTATGCTCCATCCCCGACACCAGAACATGATCTCCCCGCCTTAAAAACCCTTTGATAAAATAATTCAGAGAATAGGTGATTCCCGGAGTAAAGATCACGCACCTGGAATCCTTCGCATGAAACAGCCGCGCCAACTGGTCACGCGTGTCCAGAACAACGCCTTCCACCTCATACGCGCCCTCGTAATTCCCCCTGTTAATATTAAAAGCGCCGTTTGTCAGCAGATCTGCCATTGCCTCTGCGACATTCGGCGCTTTCGGCCAGGATGTACTCCCATTGTCAAAATAGATCTTGCCATCATTCGCATGATCGAAACACATGATTCATCTTCCTCCTTAATGCTTCGCTTCCCCATAGTCAATCTTCACTAATACCAGGCCCTCCGGCGGCGCTGTCACGCCTGCCTCCGTCCGCTCTCCCGCTTCCAGAATCTCCTTAACCTTCCCCGGATCGTAGAACCCTCGTCCTACCCGGATCAGCGTGCCTGCTATGATCCGCACCATATTGTATAAGAATCCATTGCCCGTGACACGGATCGTAATATCCCGGTCTTCCTTCTCAATCTCAATCCCGTCTATTCTGCGCACCGTGTTCTCCGCATTCGTACGGATATTGCAAAAGCTGGCGAAATCATGCTCTCCTGCCAGATATGCCGCTCCTTCCCGCATCTTCTCCACGTCCAGCTGGAAAGAAACAAAAGTGCTGTATCTGCGCTTCAGCGGATCCGGCAGCTGGGCGTTATAGATATGATATTCGTAGGTTTTGCTTATCTGCTCCTGATAACGGGGGTGCCAGTCAGGCCGCACTTCCTCTGACTTGACGATTACGATATCCGCCGGGAGCTTCTGGTTCAGCGCATATGCCATGCGCTCCGGGGGGATCGGAGAATCCGTATCAAATACCGCCACATTTCCCAGGGCATGGACACCCGAGTCTGTACGGCTTGCGCCGATAATGTGAATGTCTTCTCCGGTCAGTTTCTTAAGTTTTTTGTTCAGGACCTCTTCGATAGTTATGCCGTTTGGCTGGATCTGCCAGCCGCAGTAGTCTGTACCATCATAGGAGACGAGAAGTCGGATGCGTTTCATGGGGTTACCTCTGAATAAAATCTCTTTTTAAGGGAACGGCAAGGCACAGATTCCCTGCCTGTGTACTGAAAATGGATATTAAAATATCCAGATGTGCAGCGGAAGGTATCTTCCGATTGCAAATACTGCTATAACGTATATTATCACTATTGCATACGCCGTATAATCACGGTGCTTATAATGTAAGGGCTTCATCTTTGTCCTTCCCTCCCCGCCGCGGTAGCAGCGGGCTTCCATAGCCATAGCAAGATCGTTGGCACGGCGGAAGGCTGATACAAACAGCGGGACAAGGATTGGAATCATACTCTTCGCCCTCTGAATAATATTGCCGCTCTCAAAATCCGCTCCCCGGGCGATCTGCGCCTTCATGATCTTGTCCGTCTCTTCCAAGAGGATCGGAATGAACCGAAGCGCAATCGACATCATCATCGCAACCTCATGGACCGGCACACGGATCTTGTTCAAAGGATGGAGCAACGCCTCTATCCCGTCGGTCAGCTCGTTCGGCGTTGTGGTGAAGGTCATAAGAGACGAACCAATAATCAGGTAAATGAGCCTGACTGCCATATAGACGGCCGTTACCAGGCCGCCCTCCGTGATCGTAATGATCCAGGCGTGGAACAATACGTCTCCGCTTCTCGTCAGAAACAAATTAAATAATACCGTGATCATCAGCAGCAGGACCACCGGTTTTAACCCTCTCACAATAAATGAAAAAGGAACTCTCGATATTCGGATCACCGTGACGAGGAATACGGTCGCAACCAGATATCCTGAAATACTGCGGAATAAAAATAACGAAATCAGATATAACAAAGTAGACACAAGCTTCACCCGCGGGTCAAGCCTGTGCACAACACTCTTAGCCGGATAATATTGTCCTATCGTTATGTCTCTTACCATCTCTTCGTCTCCATCATCTGTTATGCGCCTGCACCGCGGACCGTGCAGGCATTATTATTCCACCGCTCTCAGAATCTCATCCGCCGCCTCCGCTACCGTCGTCACATCTGTCCTGACAGGAATCCCTCTTCCTGCAAGATCATGCATAATATAAGTAACCTGCGGCGCGGCAAGGCCTACCTTCTCCAACTCCTGGTAATGCTCGAACACTCTCTTCGGCTCATCATTGTACATAACTGCTCCCCTGTTCATCACGATCAGCCGGTCAGCATATTTGGCAACATCTTCCATGCTGTGAGATACCAAGATCACCGTTATATCGCTCTCCCTGTGAAGATATGCGATCTGATCCAGAATATCATCCCTCCCCTTGGGATCAAGCCCCGCAGTCGGTTCATCCAACACCAGAACCTTAGGCTGCATGGCAAGTACACCTGCGATCGCCACACGGCGCTTCTGCCCGCCGGACAGTTCAAACGGAGAAACATTATAATACTTCTCCTTGAGCCCTACCAGACGCAGCGCTTCAAGCGCCCGCTCCTTACACTGGTCCGCAGAAAGTCCCTGATTCTTCGGTCCGAAGCATACGTCTGTCATAACGTCAATCTCGAACAACTGATGCTCCGGGTATTGGAACACAAGTCCCACCTCGTTCCGAAGCCCCCGCATAGGATAGCCTTCCCGGTAAATATTCTCACCGTTATAATACAGCTCCCCGCTTGTCGCACGGATCAGGCCGTTCAAATGCTGGATCAGCGTAGACTTCCCGGACCCGGTATGGCCGATAATACCCACAAACTCCCCGTGAGGGATCTCAATACAGATATCGTTTAACGCCTTCTTCTCATACGCGGTTCCCTGACTGTATACATAATTCAAATGCTCTAATTTAATTGACATAGCGCTTCCACCAACTCTTCTTTCTTAAGTATCCCGTCAGGAATCTTAAGTCCCCTTTTTTTCAGTTCATCCGCAAGAAGCGTCACCTGCGGAACATCCAGACGGTAGGATTTGAGCTCGTCTACCCGCGAGAATATCTCCCTTGGTGTTCCTTCCATCACAACATGCCCATGATCCATCACATATATCTTGTCCGCGTCTACTACTTCTTCCATATAATGAGTGATCAGGATAACCGTCACCCTCTTCTGCTCCCTTAACTTCTGAACCGTCTTAAGAACTTCCTTGCGTCCTACCGGATCAAGCATCGCCGTAGGCTCGTCCAGCACGATACACTTAGGCTCCATCGCAACCACACCCGCGATCGCCACACGCTGCTTCTGTCCGCCGGATAATTTGTTCGGAGAATGGTGCCTGTACTCGATCATCCCCACGGATCTTAAGCTGTCCTCTACCCGCTGCCAGATCTCATCTGTAGGGACGCCTAAGTTCTCCGGACCGAATCCCACGTCCTCCTCCACGACTGTTCCGATGATCTGGTTGTCAGGATTCTGAAATACCATCCCCGCTGACTGGCGTACATTCCACAGCTCTCCCGGGTCTTTGGTATTGCGCCCGTTCACCCACATCGTTCCTTGCGTCGGCACAAGAATGGCATTGATATGCTTGGCAAGGGTAGACTTCCCGGAGCCGTTATGCCCCAGAATGGCGATAAACTGGCCCTCCTGCACATCTATATCTACTTCATCGACAGCACGGGACACACCTATCACATTGCCTTCCTCATCCCGCTTCTCATATTCAAATACCAGCTTCTCCGTCTGAACCATGTCCATGAGGACGCCTCCAATCTGTTAATTCACTTTTCTTATTGTACGTTATTGATGTATGTTTTGCAAGATACTGTTTAAAAATACCGCTCTTTATCAAATTTGAATATCAAACCTAAGGCCACATAGCAGATCATGATCACAATTACCCCGTACGCCAGCGATATCCCCATCTTATATTCCTGCATATTCGTGACCATAGAGATCGATATCGGTCTGTTATACACTCCATACAACAGGGCTGACATCGTATATTCCCCTATATTCCTTATAAGCCCCAACACTCCGCCCGCCATGATCCCAGGCGCTATATTCGGTACGATCACATGAACGAATGTGTAAACCATATCCGCGCCAAGGCTTCTTGACGCTTCCTCCAGATTCTTATTAATTCCCTGAACCGCCACCTCATTCGAGCTGAACAGAAGCGGCAGAGAGGTAATCGTATAAGCGATCGGCAATATATAGAATCCCCCGATCAAGGACTGGTTCAAGGCAAATATGCTCTTATGATTAAACGCATTGATCAGATTTACCGCTACCACACTTGCAGGCATTGCCCACGGAAGCATAATAAGAACCTTAAACACCGCATTCCATCTGCCTCCCCGCCTTACGATCATATATGCAGTCGGAACCGTAAGGACAAGTCCGGCCGCAACCGCCATCACCGACATTTTAACGCTATTGATAATAGGCTTTAACACCCGTCCTTTCTCAACAATCATCCGATAATTTTCCAGTGTAAATCCCCTCGGGAAGATCATAGTCATAATAGATTTCGTTTCCACGAAAGAAAGATATACTATGGCAATGACCGGCAGAATCACCAATATGATCTGCACGATGATCACAATACGGCACAGAAATACGAAGCCCCCCTTCTTCTTTCCCATTTCCGCCGACGCGGCGCGGAAGGATCTGGCATTGCCGTACTTTTTGCTGTAGAATTGGATCAGCAGCATGACTGAAAGACTGATCAAAAACAGCAGCACTACCTGTACGGATGCTACCTCCATATGATTATTCGCCTTCGAGCGGACGATCTGCGTGCTGAGCACCTTGAACCCTCCGCCGATCAGATTCGGCGCCGAAAAGGAACTGATTCCCGAGGCAAAAGTAACGATCACCGACGTCAGGACAGCAGGCAGAATCTCCGGCCATACGACATCTGCAAATACTCTTAATTTTGATGCTCCCATTCCTCTTGCTGCCTCGATCAGTGAGTAATCCATATATTTTAACGCTACATACACATTCAGATAAAAATAAACATACTGCGTATACGCGATCACAAACACAACCGCGCCGAATCCTTGAAAACGATACGGTATTTCCGTAAGCTGCAGAAGATATTCCAGACCCTTCGTAATAATCCCGCTTTCCCCGTACAATTGGTTAAATGCGATCACGACAATAACACCCGGAATCATCATCGGACTTAGAAGAAGAATATGCACGGCCTTCTTCTCCCTGCCTGCCAAGAATGTCATATAGAGAGCCAGCGCGATTCCTACTACCCCGCATACCAGCACCGACGCAGCCCCCAGAAGAACTGTATTCCCTATCACACGGAGCTGATTTGGATTCGACAGATATTCCTGTATATTCCCGATGCCATAGCCGTTTTCTGTCTCAAATGCCTTAATGACGGTACAAAAAAACGGCACTACGATATATCCGGTCAGAAGAAAAGCCAGAAGCATATACCACAGACACTTTAACCATCCACTCTTTATTCCTCTATCACTTTTATTATTCATAACCATCCACCATATCGCCAATATTATTAACCGTCATGTACGCCGTATCATTGATGTGCCATTCATGGTAGATTTTCCCGAGGTTTATTTCCACAATACGGTATTCCTCCTTTTGCGCGCTGACCACCGTATATTCAAAATACATGCCCATGAATTTCACTTCCTTTACCGTCACCAAAATCCCGTTTCCTTTATCACGGCTAAGCTGTATCTGTTCCGGCCTCACACAGACAGATACCGAATCGCCAATACGCTTACCCAGCAGGCTTTCCAATACCGCTCCTCCTATATGGTTTGAAGTCCCGACAAAATCAGCAACAAAATCCTGTCCCGGATCATCATAGATCTCCTTGGGCGTCCCCATCTTAAGAATTCTCCCCCTCTGCATTACGGCAACCCTGTCAGAGATAGACAGCGCCTCCTGCTGGTCATGGGTAATAAAAAGAGTCGTGATCCCTGTCTTCTTCTGAATCTCCCTGATCTCTTCCCGCATCTTCGTTCTAAGCGATACATCTAAGTTTGACATCGGCTCATCCAACAGAAGCATCTGCGGTTCGATCGCCAGCGCCCTCGCTATAGCCACACGCTGCTGCTGTCCGCCGGACAGCTCGTTCACTTTCCGATTCTGATATTCCAAGAGCCCTGTCAATTCCATATACTGATCACATTTGTCCCGGATACTGGCCTTATCTTTTTTGCGGATCTTTAAGCCGTATGCAATATTATCCCTTACGCTCATATTCGGAAACAACGCGTAATTCTGAAACACGATCCCCATATTTCTGCTTTCCGGCGTCCATGCCGTGATATCCTTCTCTCCGTTTGCTACTGTTCCTTCGTCCGGGATGATAAAACCGGCGATAATCCGCAGAATAGTTGTTTTTCCGCAGCCAGACGGCCCAAGAAGCGTGAGCAGTTCTCCTTCTTCTATGGAAAAATTAACCTGATCCAATACCTTCTCCTTCGCGTAGGCATGGCTTATATTCTTCAATACTATATTACTCATATTACGTTCTCCCAAATAGACATATATAATAGACACATATATAAGAAATAGCGGAACCCAGTATCAGTCCCGCTACTTCCAACCAGTTTTAATTGTCTGACGCAACCGCTTTGTCGGCATCCAGATAATCTGTCTCCCATTTTTCAAGCCAATCCGACTGATTTTCACCGATCGCAACCCAATCAAGCTCCATAGACTTATACTCTGTCTGCATCCACTCCGGGCAGTCCGGCAGCGCGCTGTCTAACGCAGGCAGACGGCTGAATTCGTTCGCAACCATAGCCTGTGTCTCGGCGCTTCCCGCAAATTCAAGAAAAGCATCCGCGGCGCTTGGGTGCGGTGCATTCTTAATCTTCGCGATACAGTCTGTCAGCACGATCGCACCGCTCTTCGCATCGATCACTTCCACCGGAAGTCCGTTCTTATCACGGTTTGTAATGATATCATTCAATACCGCAATAGAAACCGGCGCTTCTCCCTTTCCAACCGCCTCGTACATCATACTGCCGCTGTTATAGTAATTCTTTGTATTGGCATCTAACTTCTGAATATAATCCCACGCTGCATCTTCGCTGTCATTCTGCGAAATATTATAAATCAATGCCGTGATTGCAGACCGCATAGATGATGATAATGAATCACGCGTAACAATCTTGTCCTTGTACTCGTCATTTGCCAGAGCGCTCCAGTCAGACGGAGCCTCTTCTGCAGACATTTGCTCTGTATTATAGAACATCATAACCGGAGTCTTAATCGTTCCAAACCATTTGCCGTCCGCATCCTTATAATCGTCTGACAGTTCAGATGCCCAGTCCGGGCTCGCCGGATCAAAACATTCCTCACCGTTAAGCTGCATATAAGTAGCCGCGTCCCCGCCAAACATAATATCTGCCTGAGGGTTATCCTTCTCACTCCTCACACGGTCTGCCAGTTCACCTTTCAGATTGATATACTCAACCTCGACGCCTGTCTCTTCTGTGAACGCATCTCCAATTGTCTCCAACAGCTCTTCCGGATGGGTCGAATATACAACTACCACATCCTCTAATTCCTCCGTCTCTTTGCCCGGCTCTTCTGTGCTCTCTGTGCTCTCCCCAGATGCACTGTCATCCTTGGATGAATTGCTTTCCGCTCCCCCGCAGGCTGCCAAAGACAGAATCATTGTCCCCGTTAATAATGCTGAAAACCATCTCTTTTTCATACCTTTTCCTCCTGAAATTAATATTTCTGACCTCTCTTCCAAAGTCATTGGGACGATTGTATCACGCACATTCTATACTGTAAACGGATTCGCCGGAATCTTTTATTTAATACTACAATAAACTTTATTATCTTTTTTTATAATTGCTGCTCTCTACTGCAGATCTCCCGCCGAAGAGACGGCAGTCTCAGCAGCTCCTCTACAGTTACACTCATCTGACTAGTACACCGAAAAATAAGTTCCTAGCCATATAACGCAGGATGATTTTTCATATGCAAGGCGGAGGAATGAGGCGTAGTGGGCGCTACGCCGATTGACAACAACGACGCAGATGGAAAATCAGACAAGTTATATGGCTGGTTACTTATTATTCGGTGTACTAGTACATCATTGCATTAATCTTGAAGTAATAGTGCTTAATATTCGTGTCAGCTGTGTGTCTACGAACCGACAGTGTAGCGGGCTAGGTTCGAAGGCGTGCAGATGGCATGGATAGCAAGTGCTTATTACTCAAGAATTAATGCAATGATGTACTAGATAACCGAATACTGCATATATTCGTACAGCAGCCTCGTCCCTTCCATGATATCCGGCGGAAGAAGCGCACGCGCCGTCATCTTAGGCTCCGCATTCTGATCCGTCTCATCTTCCCTGCGAAGCATTGCATAATCACCGTCTATCCTCTCCACGATATATGTACATGTTAACATGCTGTTTCCCTGCCTTTCCGATTAATAATAATGATCCCGACGCTCACACAGACGAGCGCGATAAGATTCTTCACGGACATTACCTGTTCTCCTAAGAATATTGCCGACATGGCAACCCCGAACACCGGAATACTGAATCCGAATATCGCAACCTTGCCTACAGAATTGTACTTCAGAAGCTCTGCCCATATGCTGAAAGCCACCGTTGACAGCAAAGACATATACAGCAGCAGAAGCGTCGATTTCAAGGCGAATCCATGCACGCTTCCGCCGGCCGCCGCGCCGATCAGAATCAGTACCGCACCGCCGAACAACAGTTGATAGGCCGTGATCGTCACCGGTTTCTCCTTGTCAGAGATCATCTTAAGCGTCACGCTGCTCAGTCCATAGGAAAACGCGCATACCAGGACCATCCCTTCTCCCATCAGGGAGAAGCCGCTGCTCCACGCTCCCGGCTCCAGATTGATGATAATGATCCCTGCAAATCCCACCAAACAGCCCGCAACCTTCTTCCAGGTAAGCTTCTCTGATCTCATCAGGAAATGTGCCGCTATAATAGAGAAAAATGCATTCGACGCATTGATCACAGACCCCTTGGCTCCCGTTGTATGCGCCAGACCGATATAGAAACACACATACTGGACCGTCGTCTGCAAAAGCCCTTGTCCAAACACATACGGGACAGAGCTCTTCTTCATCGTGATCACGCCCTTCTCCAACACACATGCCAGAATAAATGTAAACACGCCTGCCAGAAAAAACCGATACCCGGCAAATAATATCTGGCTTCCCGAGCCCTCTATCCGGAATAATTCATACCCTATTTTAACACACGGAAATGCGCTGCCCCACAAGGCGCAGCACACCAATGCCAGAATCGTTCTGGTTACCGTATTCTGATAAACCCGTTCCATTATTCCTTCTCCGGTTCCGGATAATCCACACCCTGCGTATCTACCGTAACCTTCTTCATCTTCTGTTCTATAAGCGGCCTGTCATTATAATCCGTATCTGTATCCGCAATCTTATTCACAATGTCCATACCTTCGGTCACCTTGCCGAACGCCGCATATGAACCGTCCAGATGCGGTGAGTTCTTATGCATGATAAAGAACTGTGATCCTGCTGAATCCGGATGCATCGCCCGCGCCATAGACAATACGCCTTCTGTGTGCTTCAAGTCATTCGCCACACCGTTCTGACTGAACTCACCTTTGATATTATATCCCGGGCCGCCCATACCCGTTCCGTCCGGGCATCCGCCCTGGATCATGAAACCGCTGATCACACGGTGGAAGATCAGCCCGTCATAGTATCCCTTCTTCACCAAAGAGATAAAATTATTCACCGTATTCGGTGCGATCTCGGGATACAGCTCCGCCTTCATAGTATCCCCGTTTTCCATTTCAAATGTCACAATTGGATTCGCCATACTTCATTTCCTCTTTTCCCTGTTATTTATCTACTAAAATATCCTGTTCAGACGCTATCTATTGTAGCGGATAACAGGCGGTTCGTAAAGCTATTTTTTATATAGAATGATACCGCCTTTCTCCTCATAGCCAGTATTCCACAGTTCTTCCAGGTGAAGCCGCACTTTCTCCCCGTAAGTAGCGGCTATGATCCACATTCCCCGTTCCGTCTCCTCATACCCAACCACCAGGAACCAGTGCCAGATGAAATCCTTATATTTCTCAGCCAGCTTATGACGAAGCATCAGATACGGAACCGGAAGTCCCGCATCAATCTGCCCTCTGATTCTTTCCGCCGCTTCTTCATATGGATATTCTCCTGCAAACCCTTCCATCCCGATTCCGCTATCTTGTACCGGCATCTGCTTCACCCGCGCCTCATCACAGACGTCCCGAAGATATTTCTCAAATCCTTCTATATACCATTCAAGTTTCTTTACCCCGTTCACTCTCGGCCTGATATACGGCTTCATGATCTGGCTGAACTTCTTATAGTCCTCCTTGCTAAGCTCTTCAATATCATAAGGGTACAGAAACTCCATTCCCATATATTTTGCAAAATAAATACAACTGTCACACGCTGTCGCCGCAGCGCAGCCTCCGATATGCATGACAATATTCGTGAACCAATCCTGATTGCCGCCAAACGTATCATCTATTGTAAAATAATTCAGTAACTTCTCCATTAGACTGTCCTCTCCCCGTATTATGATATACTCTGATTACTCATTCAACAATTTATGCAGCAAGATATCCCGATTGTTAATAAACAGTTCTGTTACTATATAGCTGTCCGTATCTTCATATTCACATAGATGAACCTCACCATTGTCAAAGCTATATATCTCCGCATCCGGCATCCCCAGCAAGATCGGCGAATGCGTCACTATTATAAATTGTGCCCCGTCTTTCGCACATTTATATATGTCCATTAACAATGTTAACTGTCTCTGCGGTGATAACGCCGCTTCCGGTTCATCAAAAATAAAAATCCCGCCTGCTTTCATGTAGTTCTGCGCAATCGCCAGAAAGCTCTCGCCATGGGATTTCTCATGATATTCCTGTGAAGGATGCTGGATATCCGCATACTCCCGTTCCTTCGTCGCCACATTATAGAAGCTCTCCGCCCTCAGAAAATATCCGACTCTTGGCCTGCGGACCCCTTTTATAATCGTAACAGCATCACACAATTCCGAGTGAGAATCATACGTTGAAAAGGAATAATTTCTGGTTCCGCCTTCCGGATTAAATCCATATGCAACGGCAATCGCTTCTAACAACGTTGATTTACCGCTTCCGTTTTCCCCTACAAAAAAAGTTACTGACTTATTGAAGTCTAATGTATGCACATCTTTTATGGCCTCTATCTTCCTCAAATAGCTGTCCGCTTCAATCTTCTTCCAGTCGATCATCAATCCCTGAATAAACTGATTCTTCACACTTATCCTCCATATAAAATCTGTTTGCTCACTTCTCATTTTATAAGCCTGTCTGGAAATGTGCAAGCCATATATTTATATTCTTTTTGTCTTAAAAATATTGAGCGGCAGGCTTGCAGACACGAAATTAACAAGAGCTGCGCTTGCCGCAATTATTGATTTGCTGAAAAAGATAGTGAAAAGCGGCTTTGAATTTGCTATAATAAACATAGACATATCAAGGCTTTTCCGACACGGAAAGGAATAAAAATGTCAGTTCAAACTTACAGGAGAACAAAATGAGCAAGATTCATCGGATAAAATGCGGCAATGTTAATTGCCATATTATCGATAACGGAACAAGCGGAATATTAGTAGACACAGGAAAAAAGGAGTTCCTTGACAAGGTGATGGAAGCATGCAGATCTTACAGTGTGAAACTGATCATCTTAACCCACGCACATTTTGACCACGCCGAAAATGCTGCCCGGATATCGGATACCTTAGGAATTCCCATTGGTATGAATGAGAATGATTGTAATCTGATTCGAGCTAACACAAACCAATCACTGTCCGCTGCAACTATATTAGGGAAAATCGTCCTATCAGCGTCCCTCAAGGAATTTTCGGTCCGTTCCATACCGGAATTCAAACCTGACGTATTGCTGCATAATGATGACCGTCTGGACGACTACGGAATAGATGCCCGCATTCTTTCTTTACCGGGACATACGGATGGTTCTATTGGCATTGATGTGGACGGTAAACATTTTATAGTCGGCGATGCACTGATGAATATGTTTTATCCCACAGTTTCCATGCTGTATCATAATAAAGACAGCATGCTGGAAAGCGCAAGAAAAATAAGCAATTTAGGAAATAGAATCATATATTTCGGTCATGGCAAGCCGGTTCTTAATAAGAATTGGGTTAAGTAACCTTTAATCAGCGGCACACATGGTAAAACGGCGATATCATATGCCTTGTTTAGAACATTTTACAGGAGGAAAACATGGACTTTATCGATGAAAAAGACTATATCATGCGGCTTATCAAGGAAGCGGTTAGAGTGCTTTTTTCTCTAATACTTGGGAAACAATACAAGTCGGTTGAACTGCAGGAAGCAAACAAATACGAGGTTTCAGGAGACACGCTGGCGAAATACGAAAGAATGGTTGATGAAGGCTTTATAAATGAAGCCGAAAATATATTGCTGGAAGGTATTGACTATACAAAAAAAGAAGAAGTTCTTGCAGCAGTATTATTTTATCAATATATAAGCGAAAAAGATATTGATTTCTCAATCTAAATCCGAAAAAATTAACACACAGTTTTTAACACGTAATATTACGTATTTTAGTTGACACACGCAATATTACGTATTAAAATGTATTATAATGGGAAAAGGAGCTGCAAAAGATGCCGTTAACTCCAAAGGAAATTATTAAAAAACTAAAACAAAATGGTTTTATAATCATTAATCAAAACGGTTCTCATGTAAAGTTAAAAAATCCTGAATCTGGGAAACAGGTAATTGTTCCTTATCATTCTAAAGCCATGAAAAAGGGCTTAGAACAAGCAATATTAAAGCAGGCGGGGCTAAAATAGCTCTGTCATTAAAAATGGAGGTATCTGCATGAATAAATTAGTATTTTATCCCGCTATTTTCCACAAAGCTGAAGAAGGAGGCTTCTGGATTTCCTTCCCTGACCTTCCAGAATGTCTTACTGAGGGAAACGATATGACACGAGCGTATGAGATGGCTGTCAATGCTCTCGGGCTGGCACTCACATCACGCGAAATTGAAAATGAACCTATACCTGAACCATCTGCCCCTAGTGATATAATAGTCGAAAAAGACTCTTTTCTTGTTGTAGTTGAATTTGACATACTGGCATATAAGAAAAGAACAAGTCCTCGGGCTGTTAAAAAAACACTTAGTATTCCAGAATGGCTCAATGAGGAGGCTACCGCCATCGGCGTAAATTTCTCCCAAGTTTTGCAGGAAGCGCTTATGCAGAAATTGCAGACCAAATAAAAACTGTACCATCCCCCTACTCTAAACCTCCTAAAAGCTTTGAAAATCTATTTCATTTAACCAACGGTTAATTTTCAATGCCAAATAAATACAACGCTTCAATTGTCCTCTCCCCGCCGCCGCTGTTATAATGGAAGAAAGATGAATGCAAAGCATTTTTCATACCTTTCAAAGGAGGACTGCCACAATGAAAATCAATGAAATCATCCGCCAAAAGCGAACCGAAAAAGGCTACACCCAAGAGCAGATAGCTTCCTTCCTGGGCGTCTCTGCCCCGGCCGTCAACAAATGGGAAAAGGCCATCTCCTACCCGGATATCACGCTGCTTCCCGCGCTGGCAAGGCTGCTTGGCACAGACCTTAACACGCTGCTCTCTTTTCAGGATGACCTCACAAAGGAAGAGATCGGGATTTTTATAAATGAATTGGTTTCTATTGCCGACACAGAAGGGATTGACGCCGCATTTCACATGGCGCAGGATAGGCTTCACGAATATCCCACCTGTGATCTTCTTCTATTGAACACTGCACTGACTCTCGAAGGTCTGATTATCATGTCCAAGACCACTGTTCAAAACTGCCGATATGCAGCCGATATCGAAGAGATGTACACACGGGCTTCAAAAAGCTGTGACCCCGCGGTGAGCAGCCACGCCAAAGCCATGTTAATCTCAAAACACAGAAAAAGAAAAGAATTCGATGCTGCCAGAAGGTTATTGAATGAGCTTCCCGACACGACGCTCTACAACAAGAAACAATTAGAGGCCACCCTATGCCAGGAAGAGGGGAACTTAGAACAGGCCGCACAAATCATCGAAGGGAAGATTCTGTCGGAGATCAGCGGGGTACAATCAGCTCTGTTCACACTGGTGGAGATCGCTGTCAAAGAACATCATCTGTCCGAAGCCGAACAACTGACGGAAATTGCCAAAGAGACCGGCCGGTTATTTGATCTGTGGGACTGTAATTCACATATTGCAGATTTTCAGCTTGCCGTTGCACAACGGGACACAGGCGAATGTCTTCGTGCCCTTGAAAAGATGCTGCCGGCTCTTTGCCAGGAATGGAAGCTAGATCACTCACCTTTGTACCGGCACCTCTCCATGAAAGGAACAAACATGGAGAGCAGGATGCTGTCTGGAATACTGAACGAATTGGAAGACACGGAAAACCACGAATATGATTTCCTGCGGGAAGATACAAGAATACAGAACTTGCTGGACCAATACCATTCTGCTGTAAAAATGCCTTAACCGTTTCATATCCGCCGCACCAATAAGCCGAATCCTATACTCGTTATCTGTGCCAGATGCACGTCTCCGCCCAGTACGTTTCTTGGTTTGCTTTCCCCATAGCACGTGTGTAAAGACGCAGCCCGCTACGCCTGCGTTTTTACACACGCACCCTCGAAAAAGCATTCCCAATGAAACAGAGAGGTATTTAAAACAGATTAGATTTCTTAAAGAAATTCTTTCAGATACACTTCCATAGACCGGCTCATCTCCTTAGAGAAGCCGGACTCATACTTCCTCTTCCAGAATGCCTCCATCCATTCCTCATAACTCTTATCACCCGTCTTATCTGCAAACATCTGACGGATCTCCTGGCTGCCCTTATCCCGGTAAACATTCTCACATACAATATCCGAAAGACCGAACCTCACCGGCTTTTTCCTCTCCTTCTGCTGCTCGGTCGGATAGCCGAAGACCAGCATACACGCCGGATATACATATGAGGGAATCTCCAACAGCTCCTTCATATCTTCCGCATTCTCCATCACGTCTCCTATGTAGCAGGAACCGATTCCGAGACTCTCTGCCGCTGTCACCGCATTCTGGGCGGCGATCACCGCATCTTCAACGGCAATCAGAAGATCTCCCGCTCCAGGTTCACGCGGTGTCAGGCCCGCCTCCCGGTAGAATGAGAGCCATTTTCGGCAATCCGCACAGAATACAAGCACCAGCTTCGCCTTTGCTATAAATGCCTGATCGTCGCAGAGCTTCGCAAGCCTTTCTTTCTTGTCCTGATCCGTGATATCAAGGATTGTGTATAATAACTGACATCCCGCGGACGGCGCCTGAAGCGCCGCATTCAAAACAGCTTCCTTGTCTTCTCTTGTTATCTCTTCTTCTGTATATACACGCACAGATTTTCTCGCATATAACGATTCTATAATCTTGTTCATCTCTTCCTCCCATCCACAGGCTCAGTTCGGCTTCCAACCACAATTGCACAGCAGCCGGCCAGACAGGCCGCACTCGTCCAAACCGATGTATTACATCCCCTTCGACATTTCCTCGCAGACCTTCATAGCCTCAAATACCGCACTCCTGAAACCGCGTTCTTCCAATACACGCACGGCCTCGATCGTCGTTCCGGCCGGAGAACATACCATATCCTTCAGCTCTCCTGGATGCTTTCCGGTCTCTAATACCATCTTCGCGCTTCCAAGCACCGCCTGGGCAGCAAACTGATAAGCCTGCGGTCTTGGCATCCCGCCGGATACCGCAGCATCCGCCATAGCCTCGATCAGCATGAACACATATGCCGGAGAACTTCCGCTGACAGACACCACCGTATCCATCAGACGTTCCGGTACGATCTCTACCCGGCTGAAGCTTTCAAGCAGCGTGCGCACATATGCCGTCTCTTCCTCGGTCATATGCTCATTCGGGCAAGCTGCCGTCATTCCTGCTCCCACCATTGCCGGTGTGTTCGGCATCGTCCGGACAAGCTTCACATCCTTGCCGAACTGCTCTGCAAGCCATGCCAGCGTCTTACCAGGCGCTATGGTGATCACGATCTGATCTGCACGAATCAAATCCTTGATCTCCTGAATTACATCCGCATAGAACTGCGGCTTCACGGATAACACGATCACATCCGCTTTCTCTACAACTTCCTTGTTGCTGTCCGTTACATGAATACCAAACTGAGCCTTTGCCCTCTCCCGTCCCGGTGCAAACAGGTCTGCGCCGATGATCTCCTCTGCCGGAATGATCTGGTTATTGATAATTCCTCCCATGATAGCTGACGCCATATTACCCGTTCCGATAAATCCTAATTTCATTTGAAACACCTTCCTTTTCTTTTTTTCATTTTTCATTATAAAATCTCGCTAAGACTGTCTGTAACGGTTCAAATCTGTCCTGCTGCAGATCATCCGTCACAAATCATCTTTTTTGAATACAATTATATATTTTGTATACAATATGTTATGTACTGACTATAACATGGAAATGGGAGCAAGTCAATCAAAACCTTACTTGTTTATCTTGATTCTCCATGGTAAAATGAGACTGAATTAGTGTAGTGTCTCATCTCTACAGGAAAGGAGATCCTTTGCATGAGAAAACGATTCAACATCACGGGGCTTTGCATTCCGGCCAAACATTATATGGTTGACTTAAGCAATAGACTGGCAGAAATCCACAGTATGGTTGACGAAGGTTCGTATTTTTCAATAAATCGCGGAAGACAGTTCGGCAAAACTACTGTATTGCATGCCTTGACTAAGGTACTGTCAGACCGATATCTTGTAGTACACTTGGATTTTCAGGCCTTGGGCAGCGCATCCTACAAGGATGAGAATACCTTTTCGGTGGCATTCGCATCCATATTCGTAAGAGGTCTTAGTATAGCTAATGAAAATGTACTCGAGGAATATCCCGTTCTTCAAACACTTCGGGATATAGACGAGTCCCCCTCTTTGCAGTTTGATCTCCGAAAGCTATTTTATCTGCTGCTGACATTCTGTCAATCTTCAAAAAAACCGGTAGTCCTCATAATAGACGAAGCAGACAGTGCATCAAATAACCAGGTTTTTCTTGATTTCCTTGCACAACTGCGAAATTATTATCTCGAACGGGAAGCTCTTGGAACAATTACATTCCAGTCCGTTATCCTGGCCGGAGTATATGATATCAGGAATTTAAAGAGGAAACTTCGCTCAAACGATGAACATAAGCTTAACAGTCCATGGAATATTGCTGCAAAATTTAATGTTAAAATGAGTTTCAGTAAAGACGATATTGAAGGTATGTTAATGGATTACGAGAAAGATTACCATACCGGCATGGATGTGCGCGAGATTGCCGGTTTAATCTATGATGATACCTCTGGCTATCCATATCTGGTATCTGCTTTTTGTAAACTGATCGACGAAGAGGTCAGCAATGAAGACACACCCGAAAGCAGAAAAAATGCATGGACAAGGGACGGTTTTTTCCAAGCGGAACGAATGCTTTTGGAGGAAGAAAATACATTGTTTGATTCATTAATCGGAAAACTCAGCGATATACCCGAACTGAACACCCTAATCAGAAACCTTTTGTTTACAGGTTCAAATACCGTCTACAATGCTGATCTGCCTGCCATTAATATTGCGGCAATGTTAGGATTCATCAAAAAGCACCATCATACTATAACGATTGCCAACCGTATTTTTGAAACCCGCTTATATAATTTCTATTTGTCAGCCACAGATATGCAAAACCAGCAATAAAATTATAATTGAGGCAGTCGTATAGACAATTTTGACAAAACGGAGGACCCCCCATGGCTGAAAAGACCGCATCCCTCGCCGCCCAGGCTTACGAGAAGATAAAAGAGAACATACTGAATCTGACCTATTCCCCCGGCATGCCGCTGACTGAAGCCATGCTTGCCGCGGAACTTGGCATGAGCCGAAGCCCCATCCGGGCAGCGATCCAGATGCTCAGATCAGAAGGTCTGATCGTATCCGACTATTACAAGTCCATGACCGTCCGAGAGATCACCGACAAGGACATCAACGAACTGTACCAGATCCGCGAACTGTTGGAAGGAGCTGCTTTCCGGCTAATCTTCTCTCTCGGCCGCAACGAAGAATATTCCTACCGCATCGAGGAGAAGGTCGTCCGTATGTGCGCGTCCGCAGAAGACCCTTACGAGTGGGAGCTTGCCGATACCGCCATGCACATGGAGATCATCAGTATTTTTGACAATGAGCGTATTAATAAGATCTATGAAAATAATCTGTGTGAATTGATCCGTATCGGACAATGTTCCGTCCGAAACGGAATGAAGATCTCAAAAACCAATGAGAATCTCAAGAAAATGATCGGATATATGAGAGACGGGAATTCCGAAGCAGCATTTGCGCTCCTTAAGGCAGATCATTTTAAGATCGGACGGGACAGCGCATTAAAAGCAGAAATCATCGAACGGCTGTCGTAGAATAGTCTTCCGGTTCCTGACAGAAGCAAAACAGTTCAGGAAAGTTCACCCGCCTGAACTGTGAGCAATTACTGCCTATCTCTACCATCCCCGCAGTCTCGCCGCCGGCACATCCCTCTTCACGATCTCAAGCGCCTGTTCCATAATACTGTCATTATACCGGTGAAGCCCCTCCCTGATCACTCCCTCGGAACAGATAAAACGCTGGAGATAATAGCGCTCTGCCCCTGCGATCCATCTTCCGATAGATTCAAAATCCGACCTCCTGTGATACTCCAGTACAACCGTCGTACAGAACTCATACGGCACCGCGCCGCCAAGCAGATATTCCACACTCTTCTGCACCTTATCCACATCATATCCTTCAATTCCAACGGTTCTGCCGTAACTCTCCCGGGAATTCTTAATATCCATGGCAACATAACTGACGAGACCTTCCGAGACAAGCTTCTTAAGCTTATCCGGGAAACTTCCGTTCGTCTCCAGCCTTACATCGTATCCGATCTCCCTGATCCGTCCCAAGAACTCTTCAATCCCCCTCTGAATCAACGGTTCGCCTCCGGTCAGGCAGATCCCGTCCAATATCCCGCTGCACTTCTTCAAGTATGTATAAATATCTTCCAACGGTATATCCCGATTCTCATGAGTATCTATTACAAGCGGCTTATTGTAACAGTACGGACATCGAAAATTACATCCTGCCGCAAACAGCGTGCAAGCCATCTTTCCAGGGTAATCTAACAGTGAGAATTTCTTCAGCCCTTGTATCACCATACCACTGCCTCCTATTTGTATCGCCCCTCACCTTCGTTCGGCGGCATGTTGCCGAAAAGCACCTGTCAGTCAGCTCTTTTACACTTTAAAATGCTCCAGCATATACGGCATACATTCTCTGCTATACTGCCCAAGCGAATAATTCCCCTTATTCAGACACCAATCCGACACAAGCGCACGTTCGCACATGGCATAATACCTTGTCACCTCACTGGCCGGGATCCCTTGCCGTATCTGTCCGCGTAACTGCCCCTCTTCCACGACCTGATTCAAGAGCCTGTAGTAATTGCGGTTCTGGTCAAGAAGATGGCTCGGCCTCTCCGAGACAAGCTGCGTCGAATACAGAGAAGCCAGCAGGTCTATATTGATCTTCTCCTCCATCATCTTATGCATCTCATAATTCAGAAATAATAACTTAGAGAAACTGTTCATCTCCGGGTCCATCTTCACTTCCAATTCTTCATAATAGTCATCCAGGATCATTGCCAAAGTATCCAGCAGCTCATCCTTCGTACTGAAATAATAATAGAAAGAGCCCTTGGATGTAGCTGACAATTCGATGATATCATCCACTGTCGTGCCATTGTATCCCTTCTCATAAAATAACTGCCACGCCGCCGACACGATCCGGCTCTTCACGCCCTTTTTCTCAGTATCCCTTCCCATTATCTTATCCTCCCTCTTATTAGCTTGTGTATTCTAGCGTACGCAAAAACCGCTCTCCTTCTCGGCCGGAATCTCCTCATCATCGATCCAGTCAATTGATATATAGCTTCCCCGGTTCAGTCCTTCCATCAGCTTGTAGATCATCGCCTTAGTCCCCTGCACCTCCATATGTACCGTTCCGTCGTACTCATTCCTGACCCATCCGGTTAATCCCAGGGATCCGGCAAGATGCTTCGCCCTGTAGCGGAACCCCACTCCCTGTACTCTTCCGTGAAAAATCAAGCGTTTTCGTATCTCTGCCATTGCAACCACCATTTTTCGTCTTATATTTACATCATTGTAATTGGTTTCCGAGAGAAAAGCAAGCAAAACCAAACAACTGTAAAGAAATAACAAGAACCGGCATTTTTACAGACGATTTTTTCACATCTGCAAAAATGCCGGCTCGGTTTTATTTCCTATTCAAAGCTCTGCTCTGTTCTCTCGATAATCTCATCCTGAAGTGGTTTGCTTAAGTTACGGAAGAAATCACTGTATCCCGCAACACGCACGATCAGATCCTTATAATCCTCCGGATTATTCTGTGCATCAATCAAGGTCTGCCTGTCGATCACATTGAACTGGATATGATGTCCGTCCATGGAGAAGTAAGAGCGGATCAGGCTCGCCATATGCTCAAGTCCTTCCTCTCCTGCAACGACATCCGGGGTAAATTTCTGGTTCAGCAAAGTTCCCGCCGTTGCCAGATGATCCATCTTCGCACAAGACTTCACTACCGCCGTAGGTCCGTTGGTATCCGCGGATTTCTCCGGGGAAATACCCTCAGATACCGGCTTATGCGCCTTCCTTCCGTTCGGTGTAGCAAGGATCACGTCGCCGAAATATACATGGCATGTGGTCGGAAGCATATCCACACCGTATTTGCCGCCCTTCATATTCGGACGCCCCGTAATAGAGCTTCTGTACAGTTCAAATACATCCTGCATGATATCATCCGCATAATCGTCGTCGTTGCCGTACTTCGGAGTCTTATCATGAACCATACGGTAGATCACGTCATATCCTTCAAAATCATGCTCCATAGCTTCAATCAGCTCTTCCATAGTGAAATTCTTCTTGTCAAATACATTATATTTGATAGCGGAGAGACAATCCGTGATCGTTCCGATCCCAACTCCCTGGATATAATTGGTATTGTACCTCGCGCCGCCCGCATTGTAATCCTTCGCATTGGAAATACAGTCGTTGGTCACAACAGACAGGCACGGCGCCGGCATCTCCTGCGCATACAACTGCTCGATCACATTGTTGCCGCGGATCTTGATATCAACGATATGTTCAAGCTGCTTCTTAAACGCATCCCAAAGCTCCTCGTAAGTCTTGAAGTCCTTCGCATAACCGAGCTTCAATCCGATCTGCTTGCCGGAATACTGGTCAAATCCGTTGAACAGCGTCAATTGGAATACCTTCGGGATATTCAGATATCCTGTAAGGATATAAGCCTCGCTGCCCCATGCGCCGGTCTCCACACATCCTGATGAACCGCCGCGCCTTGCGTCTTCAAGCTCCTTACCCGCATTGACAAGCTCCATGATCTGCGCCTCAGTATTATAGAATGCAGGCTGTCCCCATCCCTTTCTGGACACCTCGCATGCCCTCTTAAGGAACTTAGCCGGGGTCTTCTTGCTGATCGTAACATTCGAATTCGGCTGCACCAACTTCATCTCATCCATACAATCCAGGATCAGATAACTTACATTATTTACTCCGTTGCGTCCGTCCGGCGTTACCCCTCCGGTATTGATATTGGCAAAATCCGTGTAGGTCGCGCTCTCCTTCAATGTGATACCGACCTTAACCGGCGCCGGCTGGTTATAGAACTTCACCCACAGGCATTCAAGAAGCTCTAAGGCCTTATCGTCGTCTAAGATACCTGCCTCCACATCCTTCTCATAATATGGGTTCAGATGCTGGTCAAGCCTTCCCGGGCTGAATGCATCCCACGGGTTCAGTTCCGTGGTAACGGCAAGGTGGGTGAACCAGTATAACTGAATCGCCTGCCAGAATGTCTGCGGCTTATGAGCCGGAACCACCTCAAGATTCGCCGCGATCTGCATAAGCTCTGCCTTCCTGGTCTCGTCTGCTTCCTTCTCAGCCATCGTAAGAGCCAGCTCGCGGTAACGCTCACCGAGAATAATCACTGCATCACAGGAGATATCCATAGCCTTCAGCTCTTCGCATTTATTTACCGCGTCAGGATCATTGATATAATCCAGAGCATCCATAGTCTCTTTGATCTTCGCTTTATAATCCAGGTATCCCGTCGTAAATACCTGCTCGCCGCCGCATGTATGTCCCGGTCCTCTCTGCTCCATGAACTCTGTGAACATACCTGCGCTGTAGCACTCATGCCATTCCGGCGTCATCCTCGCAAGAATCTTCTCTCTCATGCTTCTTCCGGTCCAGTAAGGAATGATCTCCTCGGCCTGAAGCTTCCTGTCTTCCTCTGTCGTATGGAAGGACACCAGTTCACGCTCGCTCATGACCGTCATATCCTCCACGCTGTGACAGCACAGTTCCGGGAATGTAGGAGACGCCTGAGGATCTCTTCCCTTCTCGCCGATGATCAGCTCTCCCTCTCCCAGATACAGCGTCTTCCTTGAGAAATACTCCTTAAGGACCATCGCTCTCATAACCGGGATGGAATATTTACCGTCGTTCTCTTTGTAAAAATCTGTCTCGATCTTCGCTCTCTCCAGGTCAATATGTACCGGTGTCGTCACACTGACCTCCCGAAGCTTCTGGATTCTTTCATTCATACCGCGCAGTTTCGCCATGTCTTCACCCTCCTATTTTTGTGTTCGCAAATCCGGCATCTGCAAAGAGCTGTACGAAGTTCTTCATCTCTTCCTTGTCCGGCGCATGCAGATCTGTTCCCTTATATTCCATATCCAGCTTCGGATACTTGCCGCTTCCCGTATCATGGTACGGCAGCAGATTCACCTGGGCCGGATGGATATCATGTTCTTTAAGAAACGCTATGGTCTCTCTCATATTCTTCTCATTGCCGTTCACTTCCTTGATCGTAGGAATCCGAATATAGATCCTTGCCCCGTCTTTGGCAAGGCGGACCAAATTCTCAAGGATCAGCTTATTGTCTGCTCCTATGTACTTCTTATGAAGCTCAGGATCCATCACCTTCACGTCGTATAAAAATGTATTCACGTAAGGAAGCAGCGCCTGAAATCTCTCATACTGAACATATCCGCAGGTATCAATAGTAAGCGTAATATCCTGACGTTTCAATTCTCTTGCAACCGCCAGGATATAATCCATATCCATGGTCATGACTTCTCCGCCGGACAGCGTCACCCCGCCGCCGGAATCCTCATAGAAGATCTGATCCTTCATGAGCTCCTTCACAAGCTCCTTCACCGTATACTCCCGCCCAACGATCTCCCTTATCCCGGCAGGACAGTAATTCTCGCATCTTCCGCACAGCGTACAGGCTTCCTTATCAAGCACAGGCTTTCCATCCTTCATAGCAAGCGCCTGGTTATTACAAGCCTTCACACAAGCACCGCAGCCCGTGCATTTGCCCGGGTCGAACTGCATCTCTCTTTCGTATCTCTGCGTCTCCGGGTTGTGGCACCACTCACACTTCAAGGGGCATCCTTTAAAAAATACGGACGTGCGGATCCCGTCTCCGTCGTGAATGGAAAACTTCTGAATATTCGTAATATTTTTCATCTCATATTCCTTTCCCGGCCTTATTCAGATAATCCTATATCTCAGCAAGATATTCAGAACAACTTAGACCATGGTTTAGACTATAGTACGAATATACCACTTTGCCATTATTTTGTCAATTACTCATCAGCTAAAAACAGTGCAAAAACAGCCGGAAAACACCCTCTGTAAGGTATGTTCCCCGTCCTGTTCCTGCACTGTTAAAATCCCGTATACATCCCCGGCAGATCAAACAAAGAGATCTGCATGTCTCTGCCGGTAACCGAAGCGCGCTCCGTCACAACCTCATCTCCCTTAAGATTCCCCACAAGCATCGGTGAATCCGGATCATGCTGCTGATACTTGTTCCTGGCATTCTCAGGGCTTCCGGACGCATAGCAATACCGGCAGCCATGGATACAAGTATGGTACATGCCGATATCCACACTCTGCACGCACCTGCACTCCTTACGCTGCCCTGTGTCCTTCTTGAGATCCAGCCTGTATCCGGTCAGGCTGCCTATCTTCTTCTTATCAATGCATGCACTGTGTCCGATTCCGAATCTCTCAAGATTCACCTTCTCTGCGCAAGTAAATAACGGCAGCCGATATCTCCGGGCAATCTTCCCAAGCCCGCCTGCCAGCTCAATGATCTCTTCTTCCTTCAACTCCCGGAACGGACAGTCCTTATAGGCATCCACAAAGCTGATGATACATCTGGTCGTTGCGTCATGCAGCCAATTGCACATCATCTCAAACCGCTCCAGATGATAAGATACGGAATATTTCTCCGTAAGAATGATCGGATCGAACCGCCAGTCCATCCGTTCCTTCCCTATCCTTTCGCTCATCAGCAAAAAGGTCGCCATCGACTCTGCCGTACCTGGCAGGTTCAGCTCCATATCCTCATCATAATCTGTAATCGTCATCTGGAAATAGTATTCATATCCCATCTCCCTGATCTCCTTCAGGTACGGAAGCATCGGCTCCGGGTTCTTGGTCCAGAACACAATGCAGTCCACCGTCTCAGGCGACAAGAAGATCCTCTTGACCTTCTTGCGGTTGTATGGATTGGGAACCAGCACCTCTCCGGCTTTCAGACGATTCACAAACCATTCCGGGTATAAGGCCGGAATATCCGTTCTTCTGCTTGCACTGATAATCATATCACATCATTTCCGTTCTATTCCCCCAAAATTCTTCTCGATCAGCCTGCAGTATTCTTCGTAGGCGTCTAATCCGCCGAATCCCTCTCTCAATACATCCCGCACGCCCTTATAATACCATCCGATAATGCGCTTGTCCTTCATACGGAACCTGTTCCATAATTCCTCGCCCACAACCGGATAATCGCGGTCAATATCCCGAATGTTCGACAGCTTGTCCGCAAGCCCGACGATCTGCACCTCTCTGGGCGCATTCCGCAAATGCTCGATCGTACTCTTCTTCCTGTCTATCCAGGACCGTGACTTGTCTTCACTCTCCTGCGCCACGATCCTTGCTACCCTCTCAGAAAATTCCTGCGCCAGTATCCTCTGCGTTACCCCTTCACAGTCCTCGATCGTATCATGGAGCACCGCCGCACTGATCACCTCCTCATCCCCTGTCATCGTCGATACAATGTCCTTCACCTCTACAGGATGAACGATATACGGACGCCCCGTACCTTTCCTGAATTGTCCTTCGTGTGCCTTAAATGCGAATTCGACCGCTCTGTCAATCATACTCTTACCTCTCTTAACATCACTGCTCATCTAACGGGTTCTCTTCCTCCTCTATACCTTCACGAAGTCGCGCCTTTTCCTTTTTATGGAATAAGTTAAATATACAAGGAACGACGACCAAAGTCAATATAGTTCCGTATATCAATCCCCCAATTGTTACGATTGCCATCGGCTGAACCATATCCGCACCCATGCCCAGCCCCAGCGCCATGGTGGAAAGTCCGAGGATAGTCGTGAGCGCCGTCATGATGATCGGCCTAAGTCTCGTCACTCCGGCTTCCACAAGAGCTTCTTTCTGTTCCATCCCCTCTTCAATCAACTGATTCGCATAATCAATGAACACAATACCGTTATTTACAATAATACCTGACAGCATGACAAACCCGATCATCGCGATGACGCTGACGGGCATACCTGCAATATAGAGTGCAAGCAGCCCTCCGGTAAATGCAAGAGGCACGGTAAACATTACGATAAACGGCGAGCGCATAGACTGAAATTGCGCCACCATGATCAGATACATAAACACCAGCGCCAGAGCAAGCATCTTGAACAGCTCCACCATCGCTTCCATGATCGTCTCATCCTCGCCTGCCATCTTGATCTCATATCCTTCCGGTGCGCTGTAGGACCCAAGCGCCTTCTTCACCCGGTTACTTACCAGTCCGATATTATCTCCATCCTTGATCTCTGCCGATACCGACATGTAACGGCTCTGATCCTTCCTGCTGATGGCGCGCAGCCCGGAAGCGTCCTCAAAAGAAGCGATATCCGCAAGCTTAACCTCCTCTGTGGTTCCGTCCTGCTTCTGCGCCGTAACCGTCAGCTCGCGCACATCCTGACGGGTCATGCTTTCATTGGCGTCATCCAGTACATACACGTCATATTCATGGGTATCCGTCGACAGAATCGTTGACTTCTGGGCCTCTGAGAGTTTCCCATGAAGTTCCTGGTATACCTGGGCTACCGTAAGGCCGTGCGACGTCGCCTTCGTCTTATCGACCGCAACCCTGAGTTCTTCTTTGTTATCCTCCGTTCCGTCCGTCACGTTCTGCGTGCCTTTGGTATCTTCTACGATCTTCTTAATATCTCTTGCGATTTCCTGAAGCTTATCAAGGTCTTTTCCCTTGATCTGGATATTGATCCCGCTGCTGCCAAGAGCACTCATATCCATATTGGACATATCGACCGTCAGTTCTCCGCCGATATCTTCTGTCACCTTCTCAATCTCTTTTTTAAGCTGCATGTTCGTCATAGACGGATTCTCTTTGGTAGTCGCATAGAAGGAAATGCTGTTCTCATCCGCCTGCCCTCCCATCATAGCCGCAGAAGACATCAGGCCGCCCACATCCTCGATATCTTTGATCGCTCCGACCTTCTCCATCACTTCGTCAGCCGCTTTCACCGTGTCCTCAAAACTGGTTCCCTTCTCCGTCTCGAACGTCATGCTGATCTGCGTACTCTCCATATCCGGCATAAACTGCGTCCCCCGGGTCAGCTCCAGCGCTATGCTTCCTGCGAATAAGAGCAGCGCGCCCGCAAGCACCAGAAGCTTATGCGCCAGGGCTATACGCAGTACCTTGCTGTACTCCTCTTTTATACGGACAAATAATTTAGACTCTTTATTCTCTGTCTTCTTAAGCAATCCTGCCGACATCATCGGAACCAACGTCAGCGCAACCGCAAGGCTGGCAAGCAGAGAGTACGCGATCGTCAATCCCATATCCACAAAAAGCTGCCTTGTGACACCCGATGTAAATACGATCGGCAAGAATACGCAGACGGTTGTAAGCGTAGACGCCGCAATCGCTCCGCCCACCTGTCTCGCCCCTTCGATCGCCGCCTTCTTCGCCGGCGCCCCTTCTTCATTGCGCATTCGGTATATATTTTCAATAACTACAATAGAGTTGTCTACCAGCATCCCGACTCCGAGCGCAAGGCCTGACAGCGAGATGATATTCAGGGTAACTCCTGAAAAATACATGGCTACCAGAGCAGTCATGATACTGATCGGAATAGAGCACGCAATGACAAAGGTCGGCCGGATGCTCTTTAAGAAGATCAACAGGATGATGATCGCAAGCACCGCACCGTAAACCAAATTCTGCAGGACCGAATTCACGATCAGATCTATGTAAACCCCCTGGTCCATCAGGATAACCGTATCGATCTCCCTATTCTCCTTCTTCACCTGCGAGAGTCTGTCAAGCACACGGTCACTCACCTCCCCGGTAGAATACCCGGTCTGCTTCTGGATCATCAGCATCACACCTGCATCGCCGTTGATCCTGGCATAAGTCTCATCCGCATTGTTCACCAGTTCCACGCCTGCCACATCCGCAAGCTTCACAGGATCGATCCCTTCCATATCGATCAGCACCAGATCCTTCAATTCCCCGATATTCCTGAACTTGTCGCCGACACGCACCAGATAATCTATTCCGTCCTCCTTCACATACCCGGCCGGCATACTGAAATTCTCCGCCGCCAGAATAGTCTTCACCATATCCGCTGTCAGCATATTCTCCATATCCGCCTGCGCAGACGCATCGTTCATGGCCGATTCCATCTGCGCCTCCTGCATCTGGATCGCCGACTGGCCCGCGGCAAGCTCTGCCGTCCCTTCCCCGATACCTACTGCAGCTTCTAACTGTGCCGATGCAAGCTGGCCTCTTGCCTGCGCAAGAGTCATGGCGCCCTCATTGATCTGCTGCTGCATAGCCTCCAACTGACTCTTTCCGGCGGTGAGCTGGCTCTGCCCTGCCCGCAGGGCGGCTTCCTGCTGCTCTAACTGCGATACGGCCGCCTTAAGCGTCTCATGTGCCGGTCCATAGACCTGGTCGCCGGCAACTGGTTCCAACTGTGCAAGCTGTGCTTCTAATTCTGCCCTCTGTTCCGCTGATATCTCCAGATCCGGCGACTCAAGCATCCCCTTTATCTGTTCATAGGCAGCTCTCGACGTCTCCAGTTGTGTAAGCTGTGCCTGAGCCTGCACCTTCCCGGTCTGAAGCAGAGCAAGGTTCTGCTGAAGCTGCGCATCCGCCACGCTTAACTCCGCCATCTTCTCCGTAATCTCAAGCTGCGCCTGCTTGATCTCTTCTCCTTTCATGGAGAGCTGCGATTCTGCCTGCGCAAGTCCTGACGAAGCCTGTGTCTTGCCGGCTTCCAGTGCTGCCTTCCCGCTCTCCACCTGCGCCTTCGCTTCATCCAGCGCACTTTTAGCTTCGTTGACCTTCGCCTCTAGCTTGGCCTTGATCTCGTCATTTAACTCCGTAACCTTCTGCTCATTGACCGTGATCTCTACCGCCTCTTCGATACTTCCCGTCACAGTGACCGAAGCTACGCCTTCCACACTCTCGATCTCCGGGATGACCTGTTCATTTATCACCTTGCTTGCAGTGACCGCGTCCTCTCCCTCGGCGCTGACTGCCGCAACCAGTACCGGCATCATATCAGGATTCAATTTCATAATGATGGGATTCGACACTTCATCCGGCCAATAGCCCCGGATCTGGTCCAGACTCTCCCGCATCTCAATGGTAACGGAATCCATATTCGCCGTCTGATCGAACTCCAGAGCTACCGTGGACGAATTCTCATTCGAGACAGACTGAATCGACTTGATATTACTGACCGTAGCCATAATCTGTTCCACCGGCTTGGTTACAATCTCTTCCACTTCTTCCGGACTTGCGCCTATGTATGACGTCGTGACGATCGCATACGGAAGATTCATGCTTGGCAGGAGATCTACCGTCATATTGCCGAATGATACGACGCCCAGAATAATAATAAGCACTACGCCTACTACAACGGTATAAGGTTTGTTAACACTGAATTTTGATAACATGCGGAGGCCCTCTTTCTATGAGAAGATATTGGGTCAATAACCCATATATCTAAAAATAATATGTAAATCATAGCACTTGGGACTTTAATTGGCAAGAATTCCGGGGTATAATGGCACCGTGAGAAGTTAATTTAATAGATAATTTATAAACATTCTATAAAGGGAGATTATCAAGATCATATGAACAGAAAAACAATACTGGTTACAGGAGCATCCAGAGGAATCGGCCGAAGTATTGCCGTAAAATTCGCATCCGAAGGTTATCATGTATTTCTAAACTGCCGTACCTCCGTCGCCGAATTGACGGCTGTCAAAGACTATATTGAAAATAATTATCATACGCCGTGCAGTATCACCGCCGGAGATGCCGGGAATGCTGCCGACGTTGCACGGATGTTTGCGAACATCCATCAGACCAGCTGCCATTTGGACGTACTGGTCAATAACGCAGGGATCTCGTACATCGGACTTTTGATGGATATGAGCGATGAAGATTGGCGGCAGGTAATCGATACGAACCTGTCCTCCGTCTTCTATTGCTGCCGCGCCGCGATCCCGCCGATGATATCCAGGAAAAGCGGCCGGATCATCAATATCTCTTCTATGTGGGGAACCTCCGGGGCCTCCTGCGAAGCGGCATACTCCGCCTCCAAATCCGGCGTCAACGGACTTACCAGGGCTCTCGCCAAGGAACTGGCGCCAAGCAATATCCAGGTCAACGCCATCGCATGCGGGGTGATCGACACCGAGATGAACCGGCAGTTATCCGCCGAAGAACGAAAAGAACTGGAAGACGCCATACCGGCAGGCAGATACGGGACACCCGATGAGATCGCCCGGATCGTGTGGGACACCGCTAATGCCCCTGAATATATGACCGGACAGATCATCGGGGTAGACGGGGGATATCTGTAGATATCCCCCGTCTCACAATCTAATCCATCTTAAGCACCACCGGGCAATGGTCTGATCCCATTACCTCTGTCATGATCTGCGCATCGGAAAGCCTGTCCTGCAATCCTTCCGACACACAGAAGTAATCAATGCGCCACCCCGCGTTCTTGGCTCTGGCGCTGAAACGATAAGACCACCAGGAATAGATTCCTTCCGCATCCGGGTAAAAGTACCGGAACGTATCTATAAAACCATTGTCAAGAAGTTCTGTAAACTTCCCCCTCTCTTCATCCGTAAATCCCGCATTCTTACGGTTCGTCTTCGGATTCTTAAGATCGATCTCCTTATGCGCCACATTCAGATCCCCGCAGAATACCACAGGCTTCTTCTCCTCTAACTTCTTCAGGTACGCAAGAAAATCCTCTTCCCACTGCATCCGGTAGGAGAGTCTTGCCAGCTCGTTCTGGGAATTCGGAGTATATACCGTAATAAAGTAATAATCTTCGAATTCCAGCGTGATCACGCGCCCTTCCTGATCGTGTTCCGGGATTCCGATTCCGTTCACCACGGACAACGGCTCTTCCTTTGTAAATACCGCCGTTCCTGAATACCCCTTCTTCTGGGCATAGTTCCAATACTGATGGTATCCCGGTGTCTCAAGTTCCAGCTGTCCTTCCTGCATCTTCGTCTCCTGAATGCAGAAGATATCAGCATCCGCCTCTTTAAAAAAATCCATGAATCCCTTCTGCACACACGCCCGGATTCCGTTCACATTCCATGATACAAATTTCATTGACCTTCCTCCTCTAATAATATACCTTCCGTAAGAACAGCCCCCTTGCCGGGGCAAGGAATCCTGCCAGGCTCCTGTCTTCCGCCGCAATCACGACCGGAAGCTTCGACGCGTCTCTCTTTCCTGTCCCAATCTCCAGCAAAGTCCCTGTAAGGATACGCACCATATGATACAAGAAGCCTGTTCCATAATAAGTGATCCTTACCTTCTCCCCGCTTCTTACGATCTTAATATTCGTAATACGCCGTACAGAATCCTTACAGTCCTTATCGTCCGTAAAACTGATAAAATTCTTCGGCCCGATCAGATACCTCGTTGCATTCCGCATTGCCTCGATATCAAGCTTCTCCGGATAATGATAACAATATCTGCGTGAGAATACATCCGGCTTCTCCCGACAGTCGATATAATACTCATATTTCTTACCCTTAGCGCTCTTGCGGGCATGGAAGCTGTTCCTCATAAGCTCCACCTTCACCACCCGGATATCCTCAGGAAGATAGCGGTTCAAGGATTCCCTGAATTCCTGCGGATCATATAGCTTCGAGAGCTTCACGCTCGCCACCTGCCCGCGGGCGTGGACTCCGGCGTCAGTCCGGCCGGAACCGTCCACATGTACACGGTAACCTACCAGTTTCCCGATACTCCATTCCATAATAAACTGAATCGTATTATCCGTCGTTACCTGCCGCTGCCATCCCTGATATCTGCTGCCATCATAAGTAATGGTCAATTTGTAAGTTCTCATATATCTCACCCAATCTAATCGTTATATTTTCTCTATAGCATCAACCATCCTGTCAAATTTTCTGATAAATAACATCTAAAAAGGAAGAAGCAAACAACTCATCTTTGCTCCTTCCCTCTATTCTATCACTACATCTATAGCTTCGTAAATCTTTTTTTAACAAATATATTACCAAAATATTACCAAAAGGTAACAATTCAGCCAAAAGATTAATTCTTTAACAGTTTCTTACTTCAAAATCTTCTTCAACTCGTCCATAAAGGTATTCACGTCCTTGAACTCACGATACACCGATGCAAACCTTACATACGCAACCTCGTCCAATTCCTTCAATTCTTCCATTACGATCTCCCCAACCCTGCTGCTTGGTACTTCCTTGACCTCTAAGCTAAAGATCCGCATCTCTACCCTATCAATCACGCGCTGGATATCCACCGCAGGCACAGGACGCTTATAACAGGCGCTCAAGATCCCGTTCTCGATCTTCCCTCTGTCATACTGCTCACGGTTATTGTCTTTCTTAATAATGATCAGCGGAATCGTCTCCACCTTCTCATAGGTCGTAAACCTCTTGCCGCACACATCGCAGGAACGGCGGCGGCGGATAGAATTACCGTCCTCCGCAGGTCTGGAATCAATTACCCGGGTATCTAACTGATTACAATATGGACACTTCATTTGCATCGTTTCCTTTCTTCTTCTAGCATTGTAAATAGTATACAACGTATGCTGTAAAGAAGTCAAATAACTTTTACCTTACGGCACTTAATCTTTTATTATCTCGTCGGCTTTTGCAGCGTCAAACATTTCAAGCGCAGCATGGTTCGTCAGCGCCTTCACAATCCTCCATCCGTCCCGGCTGTGAACCGCATTTTGCGGAATCGGCCGAAAACCAAGATCCAAATATATCTTACATGCAAGCCATGTGGTGGTCTGAGTCGGAATCTTTGCGTGTGTGTAGCCAAGCTTGCGCATAATATCCAGGACATGTGTGATCAACGGCTTTGCCAGACCCTGCCCCTGGTACTCTCTTCTGACCGCAACCCAGTGAAGCCATCCGTCACCTGACCGGTCGATCTTACGCACATCATAATATGCCGTGGCAGTCGCAGCCTTCCTGCCTTCTGCATCTTCTATAAAAACCATCCGGTTTGTCAGAGTACTTTCCATGCCTCCATAATACTTGTTCCACGCCTCTAACCCCTGCTCATAAGATGTGAATTCCTTCGCAGACTTTTCAATATCGATCCAGTGATCTCTGTCACCGTCCTGATAGAATACATACCTGTAACCTTCCGGGAGCGGAAAATACAAAATCCCCTCCAGATCCCGCTCCAACATCAATTCATAGTATCTGATGCGCTCATCATGATTGTCAAATTGCTGTTTCATACTCACCCTCCCTATATTTTTATTTATCACTCTTTACTCCCTGCATCTTAGTGAACGTAATCATAAAAATACTTTTACATATTTTCAGGACTTCCTCTCTTGATCTTCCCAAAAGTCTTTTTTGGAATAGGTTTACAATTAAATTGTTATATTCGTAAGTTGGAATATTTCCATTATTATCTATGACATTTCTGACAAAATCAAACAACTGGCACGAACGATACCTGGAATCATTTAATCGGAATCTCATTATATGTGCTCTAATAAATTTTATTTCTTTACTCGAATATGTAAATTTATCTTCCGCAGGTTCAAATTCCATATTTAATATATTGTACTGCAGGCTCAATTCCTCATTTGATTCAGAGCCTTTTACGCCCATTGGCTGCAATATAATTTCCGCATTCGGCATACAGCTATAATTCTTTTGTAATTCCCGCAAAGCTTTACACGGTACAGTACACTGTTTCCTATTGTTCACCGAACATCTGCTGCTATTTTCAAATTGTTCGATAACACTTTCTGACAGTTTTCTCTTCTTTTCCCCTGTCCTCTTAAACGTCTGATTACACACAGTACAAGACAGACCTATATTCGGAACGCATTCAATTAATTTATTTGAATTACTTTTTTCAATAGCATGTTCTAGGTTCGCATATAGTTTTCCATCTACTCTAATCCGGGAAAAACAATACATACAAAACCCCTCTGTACTCTCCTCCAGGACCGCTTTTAACTTATCCCTTTCTTTCACATGCGTATATCCATATTTATCCCATTTTTTATATTTGGGGTTAAATGCCGGTATTTTAAGTACAAAGAAATCTTCCATTTTCACCATTCCTGTATTTGCCGCACTATCATCTGTTGAGAAGCTGATAATTTCTGATCTTTTAACTGACGAAGACATTCTTCATCTTCTTTCCCCCACGCCTGGTTTATCCTGTTATTAAGAAGTCTCCTTAATATACCTTCTACCTGAGACGACGGATCAACATGAGTCCCAAATAATCTTTCGAATATAATCCGAACTTCCGAAACCGATGAATAGTCATTAATATCAATAACTTCACAAACACTTTTCTCTAAAACAACCAAATTCGCATTCCGTGTATGTGCCACCAAATCGCAGGAATGCGTCGTTACAATCCATTTTCCCCAAGGAAATTTCCTTTTTAAAAACTCCAGAATGATTGCTGAATATTTAGGAGACAGAAACTCATCCAACTCATCTATTACAACCCATGAGGAAGAAATCTGTTCTTTTCTGATCACCATATCCTGATAATACAACAATTCAAGCAATATACGAATAATAGCTTGATAACCGCTAGAAAGAATTCCCCTGCCGTTTCCAAAATCCACTTCTCCTGACTGCGTATCACAAAGTATCTCAAATCGATCATTTGTAATCTCATAAAATAAACTTTGAACTTCATTTTCATAAAGCTGATAAATCATTTCCACTCTTTCAGTCAAAGTCCCAAAGCAATTAAAAGAGTCCACAAGATTAAAATACTCTTCCTGAATCCTGGTTCTCAAAATTGTTGTCTTATAATCCGGTCTATTCTCAATTTTTGATATTTTTCTTACATCAAATCCACGATTTACCGTATCAATAAAATATACGTCATTATCTCTTGCTTTTTCAATAAAAAGCTTCAGCAACAACGTTTTTCCGCTGGAATTATCCCCCACTATTACATTGTCAGTATAAGGCAGATTATCTGAGTATATCTTCTCAACAATATTATTGATCATCTCCAATCCAAATGTCATATACCGCCTTCCACCTTTCGTTCATGCTTTTCATCTTAACAGTCCCTTGTCTTGCATTATCTATATACCGAGAACTCTCTAATACACAATTATATATATACGGCGTTATAGGTTTGTTTACATCCATTTTCTCATACACAATATAAAAACTTTCCATTAATGCAACCTTTGATGCCTGCGTAGTATTAACAGCAAACAATTCAAAAAACCGAACCAGACTCTCTCTATACTCTTCTATATCCCAATCATCAAATTTCATAGCATCTTCTGAGAATCTATCTAACAATTTTGCATAAGAACTATTATATCCTTCTATGACAAAATCAACCCCTAATAAACCTCGCTTTTTTATATTCACATATCTGCGCAGCGCACAAAAACGAAGCAGAGTCTCCATATCGCGTTCTTTGGCGTCTTCTCTCCCCCATATCTTCCGCCATTTTTTACAATGCCTGTTTAAATCCTGCAGCATTTCATAAAAGTCACAGACGTATATACCATTTCTCTGTTCCTGCAATGATAATAAAGATCCGCCTTTATTCAAGTTTGCAAATATCTGTCTCAGAATCGACGGCTGTTGTTCTTTATTGTCTATTCTTATTTCTATGATAGTTATTGAAGTATAATCCACGCGCCTTTTCATTTCTGCCGGAAGCTTAGCATAATCCACGCTGACCAATTTGTTTTCATTTCCCTCTATCTGAATATGAAGTTCTTCTAATTCAAATTGGCTCATCAGCGCATCCTGAAACGAATTCGTCCCTATTACAAGCTCTGAAAAATTAATAGAACTATTTTTTTTCTTATTAAGATAATACCCAATATAATAGAAAAAGAGGCTCATGACTCGTTGCTGTCCATCTAGTATCTCCAACTGATTCTTTTCATTTCTGCATGTATAGATCGGCGGAATCGGCAGACCGCAGATCAAAGATTCCACTAATGAGATGACCTGTTCTTTTGTCCACCGATATTTTCTCTGGTATTTCGGTACGATATACAAATTATCATTTACACCTTCTACAAGTGTTCTGAATCCTATATCTGTCTTATATTGCTGAATCCCTATTCCTTTCATATTGTCCATGAATCCATATCCGCTCAAGATCATATCCCCCCTTTTTACTATTATATTTCACTTATCATCGTAATTCAATACTTTGGAATCCTATTTCCGCTGTTTTAAGAGAGATCTGCTATAGCGCATAATTTAAGAGGTACAAGGGGCATTCCTCTTGTACCTCTTAAAGTCACTGCTCTTTAATAAAATCAAGTTCTGTCAGGCTGATTCCCGAAGCCGTCAGAATAACCTTTAGCTCTATATAACGTCTTTTCATCTTTTTATAGGCTGTAGGATCCTTTTCACACTCCTGCATATAATCCTGCAGTCTTGAAAACTCTTCGACAGACACCTTCAGCATCTCTTCATCTGACATACTTTCACCTGCTTACTGATACGCCGTTTCTAATTCTCTTTTATTATACCAATAAGAATCGGCAGTGTAAAGCCTCTAATTCACGTCTCTTGTCTCATCCGCAATATACTCAAAGAAATCAAAATCCGCATAATGCTCATGCTTCACACGGTCCGCGCATGTAAGCCCTACCATCGTCCCCGTGAACTCTCCATACCGGCAATACTCGTCCGAGAATTTGGTAGTGTCGAAGACGCGCCCGATCTTCTCATACTTCTCGTTGTCATAGCTCCATTCAAACCAAGAGTTCCGCCCTTCGATATACAGCCGCAGATAGACCGGCTTATCTTCCACCGGGATCCTTGTATTCAGGAATTCCGTCTTTTCTCCGTTCTCCAGGCAGATTACAGACAGCGCGCTCTGTCCCAGCGTCTCGCTGTAATATTTCCGCAAATTGATATAGTTCATGTTGTCATAGTAAAGGATCAGTCCGGCGCTGTGCTGGTGAACCTCAGGCGTGAATTCCATCTTCGCGGTGATCCTGGCATACACACTGGTCAGCTTCCTTGCAAGGATGCTGACCTTGTTAAGAGAAGTCCTGGATTCCTGTCCGCGGATGCGCACATATCCCGGCCTTGCCGATACATCAGCAAACCGCTGCGGCATAATACGCGGGGCATAATAATAATTCCCAAGTTCCTCTCCGTCAAAATCATCAAGCTCCGGTATCTTAGACACAGGCACTTCCGGCAGTGATGTTTCCGGCACTTCCGCTTTCGCAAGATTGCTTCCGTCCGCCATACGAAGCCAGCCGTCCTCAGTCCACATCATCTTCTGAATAGCCGTCTCCCGGCCCAAGGTACATCTAAGCTCCGGCACAAAAGGTCTTGCACTAAGATGCACCAGATATACTTCCTTATTCGGCAATTCTACATAGCTTCCGTGCCCGGACTTCTGAAGGATGGACTCCGGATTGTAATATCTGGGTTTCAGATGATCCGGGTCGTGCCTTTCATAGGATTCTCCCGGGACACTGGTCACGATCGGATTCTTCGGGTCCTTCTCGTATGGCCCCCATACCTGTGCCGACCTTCCCATGGTAACACAATGATTATAGCCTGTACCGCCCTCAGCGCACATGATGTAATAATATCCGTCCCTCTTCGTCAGATGCGGGGCCTCGATACATCCCCGGTCCGTACCTCCCCGCCATATCTTCTTCGGATAACCGACGATCGCCTGCGCTGCCGGGTCATACTCCACCATGCAGATCGCCCCCGGCTTCTCATAGCCTTCCCTTGTCTCCCACTCCAGAGATACCACATATTTCCTGCCGTCGCTGTCATGGAACATAGACGCGTCAAACCCTGAGGAATGTATGTATACCGGACGGCTCCACGGCCCGCGGATATCCCGCGCCGAGATCACATAATTATCCACATCAAAATATCTGGCATTCATAGAGTTCATTACTCCATACACCACATAGAACAGATCTTCTTCCTCACAGTAAGTCAGACAAGGCGCCCAGATTCCTTTTGCACTTGGCAGCTTCTTTAAATCTACTTCCTCATCATCAGTTAACACATGAGTATAGAGTTCCCAGTTCTTCAGATCCTTCGAATGATACACCGGAATTCCCGGAAACCACTCGAACGTCGACACCGCAAGATAATAATCATCTCCCTTTCTGCAAATACACGGATCCGGGTTAAATCCCGGCAATATCGGGTTCTTTATCATATCTTTCCTCCTCTTGCATCTGTTACGGTCTCTTCACACTTCGGGAAACCATCCCTGATCCACACATTTCCCCAGATCCCAGGCATCCCAGCCGATCCAGTTCGGCTCATTGACCGTATCTAAGAGCAGCTTATAGCTCCAGTAAAAGTATCCGCTCCCCTTCCTCCAGGCGTCAAGCTGGGCGCCCGTGATCTCTCTGTAGATCTTCTTCTTCTCTTCCGGGGTAAATATCTCCGAATTCTCAGAGAAGTCCATTCCGTTTAACGCCGACTGACCGCCCTTGGTATCCACACCGGCCGCATAACTGTTGAACATGCACCACTCACCAACTATCACGTCCACATACTCCTGTACCTCGGCAATCTCCCTGGCATAATGCTCTTCAATGTATTGCTTATAGCCCTCCACGCTCTGTTCACAGCCATCCATCTCCGCCATCATCAGATATTGATGCGTGTCCAGAATAATATTTTCAAACTTCGGCTGTGTCAGGAAATCTTTCCACGCGTGAAGCTGGAACGCATCATGAAATACCACATAACAAGCCTTGTCCGCATGCTTCCGAATCCGCTCATACGCATCCGTATAGAATCCCCTCAGGAATTCCAGTGTATTCGGCGCAGTCCCCTCTGCCATCGCCGGATCCGCCGCCGGATACCGCTTAGTGACATTCATGATACTCCACATCGGTTCTGTGACCGGCTCATTGATCGGCGTGATTCCGAACAGCCCCTTTCTCTGCCCGTACCTCTCTGCCAGCTTCTCCAGTACATCTAAGACGAATCCGACTTCTTCCGGCGTCTGGCTCCATCTGCACACACCGCAGATTCCTCCGTTATCAAACCCGTTCTGCCCAAGAGGCGCCGTATGAAGGTCAATAAGAATCTTAAGTCCGTATTTCTCCGCCCACGCAAATGCATGGTCCAGTTCTTTGATACATCCTATGAACGGCGGACGGTCCCCGAAGATAAAATACGGAACCGGAATACGGACCGTATTAAGCCCGATCCTCCTGATCGCCGCAAAATCTCTCTCCGTGATATATTCGCTCCGGTGGATCTTGATCCTCGCCTCATATACTTCCTTCGGAAGCTGCAAGGGAAGATAATACTCATCCTCCGCCGTCGTCCCTTCAAATAACGCCGGACTCATCCATTTCTCCAATACAAGCCAGTTCCCTAAATTAACACCCTTTATCTGCATTGTCTTCTCCTTTCCTCTTTGGAAGCATCATAACATATAACGCCGTCTTATGATATACCTTTCCCCAAACCGGATAGAATTATCTAGTAAATCCACACTATTACCGCTACGTTTCGCTTAACTATACCCGTTCCCCCGTATCTACTCTTCATGAATTTCCACCAGTATAATATCCGCCCCTATCTTCTTGATACATTTGTAGGGTATGATATACTCCGATCCGTCACAGAAAAATCCGCATAACTTCCCTGCTTTGGGAATCACCATTGCTTCAATGCATCCGCTGCACTCATCAATAATCAGGTCTACCACATATCCCAGCTTCTTACAATCACAGGCGTTAATGACCTCCTTATTCTCCAGCTCGCACAACCTCATATTCTCTCCACACTTTCCTGTTCTAAACTCTCAGGGAACATCCTTTCTCTCTAAAAGAAACACATGCAAGAAAACCCGCATATACTATCTACTCATAGTATACGCGGGTTTCACTTATTTGTGCCAGGCACAGCCTGTTCAAAAGAGCGGTATTCCTACCCTTCGATATCAATTACAGAAACCGGACAGTCGTCCCTCGCCTCTGTTGCCGTACTCTCATACTCAGGCGCCACATCTGCGTATGCCTCTGCAATGCCGTCGTCATTAAACCGAAATACTTCCGGGCAGGCGGCCACGCACGCTCCGCATGAGATACATCCGTCATTCACTCTGGCTTTCATGGGTTCTTCCTCCTTGCATTATAGAATCATTTGCAGTATTCCCATTTATGCCGCAGCTATTCAGCCGGATCCGGCAAATCTATGATTCCGGTACAAAATATCCGATTCCAAAAAAAATCTCTAGCGGATCCAGGTTCCCGTTCTGCCCTTCAGTGCGTCGTTCAGCTTATCAAATGATGTGATCAGCGCACTTCTGCCCTCGCCCTTCTCGATAAAGGATACGGATGCGCTGAACTTCGGAAGCATATTATACTCACCGAAATGTCCCTCTTCCATATATTGCTTCGCCTGTTCCAGATTGATCTCGCCAAGCTCCTCTTCCTGCGGCCTGCCCATGTTGATCTTCACCTTCTCCACACTGGTAAGGATGATCAGCTCGTCTGCATTGATCTCTTCCGCCATCCGGCCTGCCGCCAGATCCTTCTCGATCACCGCGCTTGCTCCCCGAAGATGATGATCCTGTTCAAGCACCGGGATTCCGCCGCCGCCGCAGGCGACCACGATCTGATCCGCATCCAGGAGCGCACGGACCGCATCGATCTCCACAATGCGTACAGGATTCGGGGCAGATACGATCCGCCTGTAACCCTTGCCCGGCTCTTCTACTATATAATTACCCTTCTTGCGCTCCTCATTCGCTTCTTCTACATTCATATACCGTCCCAGAATCTTCGTCGGCGTATAGAACGCTTCGTCATACGGATCCACGATCACCTGTGTCAGTATCGTACTGACTGTCCGGTAAATGCCCCGATCCAGCAGTTCTTCACGGATACCGTTCTGCAGGTCATATCCGATATACCCCTGACTCATAGCAGAGCACACCGACATCGGCGCCGGCGTATAGTCCTGATGCGTCTTGCCGAATTCATTCATCGCCGTGTGGATCATACCCACCTGCGGCGCATTGCTGTGGGTGATCGCCACCTGGTATTCCGCCTTGATCAGATCGGCGATTACCCCGGCCGTCTTCTTAACCGCTACCTTCTGCTCCGGCAGCGTAGTTCCAAGCGCACGGTGTCCCAGCGCAACCACAACCCTTTTCTTCATATACTATCCTTCTTTCTATGTTCTCTATCCAGACTCAGGCTCCTTCATCTACCGAATGAAGTTCGTCGCTACTCTTTCTTCCTTCTTCGGCAGGCCGTATTCCTTCTTTCCCAGCTCAATGCTCTTCATCAGGAAAGACATATTCCTTGCCAGGGTACGCATAATCTGCATTCCCTCGCCGTCCGCGGCAGCCTCCGCAGCATTATTGCCATGGATACTGTTCCAATACTGGCCGGACGCCACCGGCATTCCGCTGATAGTAAAATACTTGTTCAGCTCGTCAAATGTCGCGGACAGACCTCCTCTTCTCGCTGAAACAACACTCGCTCCCACCTTCATCGTCTTATCAAAATGAGTGCTGTAAAAGAGCCTGTCTAAGAATGCGATCAGGGTCGCATTGGCAGAAGCATAATATACCGGACTTCCGACTACCAGTCCGTCGCACTCCCCGAAGGTCTTGGCGGTCTCATTTACCAGATCATCAAACGCACATTTCCCCGCCTTGGCGCACGCGCCGCAGGCAACACATCCCCTGATATCTCTATTGCCCACCTGGATCAACTCTGTCTCAATATCATTCTCGGCAAATATCTTCTCCATCTCATGCAATGCGGTATAAGTACTGCCCTGCGCATGCGGGCTTCCGTTGATCAATAATACTTTCATGGTACTTCCCTCCTGAAAAATAAGATAGTGCTATTGTATCATTCCAATCCATATCCAGCAAGATTTGATTTTTGATTTTTTTGCTTCTTAATGTTATACTATATATGATTTACATATATACATAATAGAATGTAAAGAAAAATTCAGAAAGAATAAGAGGTGATCTATCATATGAAACTTTACAAATTATGCAGCGCCAAACTCATGAAGCGGAACACTGCGGCAGCAATGATCCTGACAGCAATTGCCGTCAGCCTGACAGGATGCGGACGGATAGCAGACATCGGGAAAGACAAAGCCGCCGACATTGCATTGGAGGATGCAAGCCTGTCCGAGTCGGATGTCACCCGTCTTAGGATTTCCAAAGATACGGATAACGGAAAAGGTATTTATGAAGTAGAATTTACCATGAACACTACCGAATATGAATATGAGATTCTGGCTTCCAACGGAGACATCCTGAGCGCTGATTTCAAGGAATTGCAGGGATCTTCCGATCCTCAACCGCAGGGATCCTCCGATCCTCAACCGCAGGGATCCTCCGATCCTCAACCGCAAGGTTCCGGCAGCCATGACAGCTCCAATCATGGGGCAGTTCCCCAGGCAGACGTGCAGATCAGTTCCGAACAGGCATCGAAGTTGGCATTAGATCGAGTTCCCGGAGCCACCGAACAAGATCTGAAGATCAAACTGGATTATGATGACGGCTATTACAAATACGAAGGTGACATCATATACGATCAGAAAGAATACGAATTCGAAATCGACGCGAATACCGGAGATTTTCTGGAATGGAAAGAAGAGAGACATTAATCTCTCTTCTTTTTCTTTATCCTTACCATATCTGCCCATGCTCCCGCTTGAATATGTACTGCTGGATATCTCTTTCTGCTCCTTTGGGAAGCTCCAAAAACCGGCATCCATAGCCGTAGCGCCCGTCCCGGAAATCCTCTTCCCTCAGCACAACAGCCTTAAGCGGATATTCCTTCTCAACAAATGAATAGCAGAATTCAACCGTGTCATCATACCGCAATCTTGTCCTGGTGATAAAATATATCCCGTCCGCGCTGATATTCTGGATGTCTCCGCTGAGCTCTCCCTGTTTGAACGAGTTCATAGGAATTTCTCTCTCCATCTTAGCCCGCAGATTCCGCCGTCCCTGTATGATCTCATCCACATCCAGGATCTCACAGTCCGCAATCCACGGTTCTGCAGCAGAAGAATCATTATTCCTTCTGACTATAAGCTCGCAGTATGTCTTGATGCAGCCGATCTGCCCGTCGAAAAAATCTATCCTGATCCGTTCCGAATCAGGCAGCTCATTCTCCCTTTTCAAAAATAGTGTAATCCTGTCCCCGGCACACTTTACCCGAATTCGTCTCAGAGCCCCATCTTCCGGTACATATACCGAACATACGGTACAATTGTTTAAAACCATAGTTTTCCCCCTCTCAAAGCGCTTCCTACCCTATATATATATTTCCGCTCCCCGACGTCATCTGATCGATCATCTCCACCGGTGCAACCAGTTGTTCCCCGCTCTCGACGTTGATATAAGTTACACTGTTCTCATAATATCCGATCAGGATCACCGCATTCTGCGCGTCCAGCATCCCGATAACCGGGATATTCTGATCCAGCAGATACAGCAGATCGCCTGCCGAACATCCCGACAGATCCAGATACCTTCCGTCATTCAGCTCCTTTACAATATCGATCGGAGCGTCCTTCTTCTTAAGCCTGTCCTCCATAGACCGTATGGCCTCTTCCTTGCCTACCACCATATGCTGCTGTCTCTTGCTTCCCCTCGCCCAGATGCAGGTCTGATTGGCATCCACGACAACACCCCGGTACTCATTAGCGCTCCGGATCGCTTCGCCGGCCTTATCGAAGATACCCCGAAGCTCACCATAACCATATACAAAGAATCTGCCGGAATCAGAAGACTCGTCAAAGCTTGCCGTCTTCGGGCTGTTGGCGGCAATCTGCTTCGGCCTCAATATCTTGGGACTCTTATCTCTGATCCCGTCTTCAAAAGCCAGCCTTACCTGTGTCTCCTTCAGGTCTGTCACATAGACCTCCGTATAGATATTACTCTTTTCCTTCTCTTCATTATTCGTGATGTAATCCGACGCCGTCCCTGTATAAGAATCTCCTTCCTTCACTGCCCGGTTCAGTGTGATCATGTTATCGTCAAATACTGCGTCCAATACATAGAGCCCATCCACCTGATAGGTCTTAACCACCTGATTCTTACTGTTCAGGATCTCGATCTTGTACATCGGAACCGTCGTCTCTCCCGAGACAGTCCTGCCCGTATCCTCTGTCCGGGCAATCCCGTATACAAAATCCTTCTTGACAAATCCCAGAGGGCGGATGCATTCGCCTTCCCCGCATTCCACCGTCCGCTCGTCTCCGCTCTCAAAATCCAGGATCACGATCCGGGACGCGGCATTCAGCTCACCGCCGTCCTGCCAGGCCGCCATACTGCCGTCCCCCGATATCACATACTGGGTATTCTCAAGTTCTTCCGCCAGCGGTTCACTGATCCCCCATTTCACATCATATTCATACAGCGTCCCGTCAAGCATCACATACAGCATATTCCTGTCCAGACTGTAATAGACCATTCTTCCAAGCTCAAGAACCGCATTCCCATAAGACCGGCTGCTGGAAACAAACACCTTCTCCTCCACAGAGTTCTTCCCTGCATCATAATAATAGACGGCAACACCGACCTCACCTTCATGGACGCCCCTGCTCATATACCCGCATACGGCAAATATTGTATTCCCCTTCTTATCTATCTTAAGCAGCTTGATACTGTAGTCAGAACCCATGTTGCGCACATCGCTGTTCTCCACATCTGCAAAGCTGAACACCTGCGAGATCTCATCCGCATCCCGGTTATAGTTCCAGAGCTCGTTTGCCGCCACGAAAGACACCGCCGTCCCGTCGCCGCTTACCATGCAGGGCACATTCTGCGGGACGATTCCAAGCACGATCCCACGTTCATTCAGCACATGCTTTGACGGGTCGAAGATCTGTTCCATCGTCCGGTCATAATCCAGCAGATAAGTCTTCTGCGCCCCCGCGATATGATTCACGCGGAAGAACTCCTTAACCTGATATACATCCGATTCATTCTCCTCGCCCTTGCACCGCACGCGGTACTCTAGCTGTACGGAGACAGAATCACCGCTGATCTCCTTGATATTCCAGCGTTCTCCCTTCTCTACCATCGGCTCCAACGCTCCCCAGGATACATGGTCATAATTTGAATTGATCGTCACATGCCGGAAATCTGTATTATCCATCGTCTCGTCCGGTTCGATCGCCACACCTACGCCCGCGCCTTCTACCTTCCCCATGGCCTTCTCGTGGAAATTCCGTATATAATCCAGGCTTTCCGCCATACTTACATTCGCCGCGTCCGCAATTCTGGTATAGAAACGCACAGACCGGTCCTTCCCCGTACTAAGGATCAGCTCCAGGACTCTCTCTTCCGCTATCCCTACACCCTCAAGATCCACCGCAAAGCCATCTCCCTGCCGGTCAAGCTTACCTTCCTTCAGCTTCTCCCTGCCGTCCAGAGAATATATGATATAGCGGGCATCATCGATCTTGTTATCATAGGCCTCTATCGTACCGTCAAGCCTCTGACCCGTTACCGGCGTTACCGTATCGCGCATGGCGGGGATATTCATCTCTTTCGCGTAGCCGCTAAGGTTATTGATCACAAATCCGTTATATGTAAATGAAATCTGCGGAAATGTTGCCGATCCCATATCCGCCGTCACATTATCATTGCCTTTATTCGTGTACAGACTGAATCCTATGACAGCAATCATAAAGATCAGGACAAGAATTCCCGCATCCTTTAACTTCCTCTTCCAATCCATCTACTGCTCCCCTTCTCGTACTAGTACACCGAATAATAAGTAACCTGCTATATAACTTGCCTTATTTTTCGGTGTACTAACAACCGTCCCAGGGTCGGCGATACATGCAGTAGTTCTTCGCACCGCCGGATCGCTTCCCGATTCTCTCCTGTTCTTCCTGTCCTTACCGCACGGATCAGGATATTCTTCGGAGTATGCTCCATATCAATGAATTCCAGTATCTGCGCGGTATACCCTTCGCTTTCCAAATACTCTGCACGCAGGGCATCCGTCACAAGAGCCGCCATGCGCTCCTTGATCAGTCCGTATTTGAATACCGGCTTCAATATCTCATTCTCTATCTGCCCGTTCAGCTCGTGCTGGCAGCACGGCACCGACAGGATAACCTTCGCTTTCCAGGAAACCGCTTTAGCCAGAGCATAATCCGTCGCCGTATCACACGCATGGAGGGTCACTACCATGTCCACCCGTTCTGTATCTGCATAATTTGCAATATTTCCCACCTGGAAGCTAAGCTTCTCATAGCCGTACTTCCTTCCAAGCTCGCTGCAGCGCCTGATCACGTCCTTCTTAAGATCCAGTCCGACGATCCGGATATCATATCCCCGAAGCTCATGCAGATAATAATACATGGCAAATGTCAAGTAAGACTTCCCGCATCCGAAATCCAGGATGGTAAGCTCCCTGTCACGCTCAAGCTCCGGCAGGATATCCTCGATAAATTCCAGGAAACGGTTTATCTGTCGAAATTTGTCGAATTTGGAGCGGATGATCTTCCCCTCTTTCGTCATGACCCCCAAATCCTCAAGAAACGGAACCGGCATTCCTTCTTCAAGGATATATCTCTTCTTCCGGTTATGGCTCATATCCGTCTCCTTTCCCTTATCCTTCTGAGCCTTTCTCTTTACCGTCGCTCTGCCCTTCTTACTCACCAGCACCGTAAATACCGATTCTGTCGTCTCCATCTGCATCTGGCGCATATTCTCCATATACTCCTCCAGAAGGGCGCACGCCTCTCCGGCATCCACATTCCGGTGGAATGCCTGGCGGTTCTCAAATGTCTCGATCTGAAACATCAGCTGCTGCCGCACGAGCAGAGGGCGCACCTTCACCTTCGCCGGACCGTCTTTCTTCCTTGGATTGCTGAGCACTGCCGCTCGGAATTCTATATTCAGATTATCTTGTAATAATTCTCTTAATTCACTCATAGCATTACTATTGTAATGTTTTTTTTACCGGAGCGCAAGCGGAAATGTGATCGTAACCCGAAACAGATCTCCGTCCAGGTACAATTCGAACCGTCCGCCCTGCATCTCGGTCAGTGTCTTGGCAATCGAAAGTCCAAGCCCGCTTCCTTCTGTACTCCGCGAGATATCTCCCCGGATAAACCGCTCGGTCAGTTCATCCGCCGAGATATTAAGCGGCTGCTCCGACACATTCTTAAGACTGAATATCACAGTATTGCCGGACACATATACATCTGCATAGATCCTGGTTCCTTCCATCGCATATTTCGCCGCATTATTATAGACATTTGCCAGTACTCTCCACAGACGCCTTCCGTCCACTCGGATGATCACCTCATGGTCCGGAAGCGACATCACCTCCTTCAGGTTCCGCTCTTTGAACTTCTCCTCGAATTCCCCGCTGGTCTGCTGGATCATCTCCACCAGGTTGATATTCATGAATTCCAGCGTAATATTTCCCGAGCTTACTTTGGACGCCTCTACCACATCCTCAGTAAGCGTCTTGAGCCGCTGGGACTTCGCATCCAGCACCTCCAGATACCGCTTAAGTCTCGGATCCTCGAAATTCTCCTGCTTCAACAGATTCACATAATTAATAATAGAAGTAAGCGGCGTCTTGATATCGTGGGATACATTGGTAATCAGGTCCGTCTTAAGGCGTTCGCTCTTGATACTCTCCGCCAGCGCCGTATCCAGCCCCTGCCCGATGGAATTGATCTTCTCTGCAATACTCCTCTGCTCCTCTCCCATGCCGTCGGTCGGAATCTTATAATCCACCTCGCCTCCCGCGATCTTCTCAACCCCGGTGTCGATCCGATGGCGTCCGATCGCCTGCTTCACCATATATATGAAGATGATCAGCTCCATCATCAGCATCAGAAACAGCACAAATACATTCCGTTCACTTACAAATCCCATCCAGTGGACCATCACAAAGACTCCGAAGATCAGAACGGCCTTCCAGACTGCATGCATATTGAATAATAATTGTCCGGCAAACGCCAGCATATTCCTTAAGATACTGTTCTCCCACAGCGTCTTCGCCTTGATCCTCCGCACCAGACTCAGATATCCGATTAAAAACATCGCACAGGTGTATGCAGCGGCGATCCCTGCCCACATGACCGCACTCGGCTTTGCACCGCCGGTATAACTGCCGTCTATCCATACAGACGCACCGGATACCCCGTCGATTATAGATGTATTCAATCCTATGATTACTATCGGAACCGCCCATAATACGACCACCGACAACGCCGCCAGCTCTGTCTTCCATCTGTCAAATACATTCAGGTGCAGCTCCTCATCCTTATCGTTTCTTCCCGCAATCACCGTCAGCCAGACCATTATCGCAAGCAGCGCAAGCGTCATAACAATTCCAAGCACCGCGATCTGCCGGATATTCGAGCCATATTTCTCATACATGCGGGCTTCCGAGTAGAATCCGTCCTTGATCGGATATTCCGTATCCACTCCGATGGCAAATACGAACTCTGGGGTTTCTCCTGCATACTGCATCGAATATTTGGCGGAGTCGCGCCAGCTAAGCGCATTGATATCCTCAATATTCGTATCAAAATCCTCAAGCTCCGGCCTAACGACCACATATTTACCCAATTGCCGTATCTTCTCTATATTCTGCTCCGCCTGAGAATAGTCTTTGTACGCGTCACGGTTGGTAAATACCCGCTTGGTATCCTTATCCACATACAGATACGCCATATTCGTATCGCCTTCCTGATACATTCCTCCTATGTTTTCATATTTCTCGATCTCATCATAGAGACAGATGATCACATCACGAAGCATACTGTATGCGTCGCTCAGCCGCCCGTTCCATGCCGGTTCGTCATTGGCTATCTCCATGATGCTCCCGGCTCCAAGCGGCGGGTACATCTCCCTAAACCAATATCCGTCATAGCTCCAGCAGTCAATATAGGCCACCTTGCCTTCTGTATCCTGCAGTCCCTTGAACGCCGTCTCAGGCACATTATTCCGGAAGCTTCCCTCCCGAAGCTCAGTAAGAATATCATCCTCCGTAATTCCCGATTCATCATTCACGATCACAAACCGGAGCTCTCCGCTGTCGATCAGCTTCTTGAACTCACTATAATAATAGTAATGGTAGCTGTTGTCAGACCGTCTGCATACGATGATATGGTCATCCTGCTTTGCCCTGTCCGCACTCATATTATCGCCGTAATTGATCCAGTCCTTCCCCCACTCATCGCCCCACTCTTCCAAATTCTTAAGAGGATACGCCAGACCGTTGATATTCTCATCGGATATCCGTGATTTCTCCTGGAATTCCTGGATATCTACGATTCTCTCGGATGTGTAGACACCGTCTGTCTCCAGCAGCTTCTTCGATCTTATCCCCTCAAACACGTTGCCGCTGATATTCCTTAAGTCCTTCTCGAAGCTCACCGTGTCTTCATATCTCCTGGCCGGCCTTCCGGTCAGAACTTCGTTCTTAAGCATCGGGTAAGAAATGATCCACATGAATCCTGCCGCAACGGCAACCACCAGAAGATGTGCCGCAGCAACCAATATACCCTTCGCAGGCGCTGACCGATACCATTGATGATTCATATATACTCCCTTCTAAAGCTTCTCTATCTTATATCCGACTCCCCAGACCACCTTGAGATATCTTGGCTCCTTGGGATTAATCTCTATCTTCTCGCGGATATGCCTGATATGCACTGCCACCGTGTTATCCACGCCGATAGCGTCTTCATTCCAGATATTCTCATAGATCTGGTCGATAGAGAATACTTTTCCCTGATTCTTCATTAACAGTAATAAGATATTATACTCGATCGGAGTCAGTTTCACCGGCTCCCCGTCGACCGTTACTTCCTTCAGATCATCATTGATGGCCAGGCCTCCCACTTCATAGACTGCCTGGTTGGTGTGATCCACCGTACTTCCAAGCTGGGTGTATCTGCGCATCTGGGATTTCACCCTTGCCACCAGTTCCAACGGATTAAACGGCTTCGTGACATAATCATCCGCCCCCACGTTAAGCCCAAGTATCTTGTCCGCGTCCTCTGATTTGGCCGACAGGATAATAATCGGCATATTATTCTCCTCCCGGATCTTAAGGGTAGCCCGGATCCCGTCAAGCTTAGGCATCATCACATCTATCACCAGAAGGTCCACCTTCTGTGACTTCAGCACCTTTAGCGCCTCCTCGCCGTCATAAGCTTTCAAAACCTGATATCCTTCCTGAGACAGATAAATGTCTATCGCTTCTACAATCTCTTTGTCATCATCGCATACTAATATCTTAGCCATGTTCATCACCTCCCTTATACTATACAAGAATATCAGCTATTTTTTAAGAGCCATTTAGGGAATTTCTTAAGATATTATGAAAATGTCAATTTGACACATTTTGCCACAAATAAGCGGTATTTTGAAAGTATTTTCATATAGATGTCGAAATTTGTCTTAGTATGTCGAAAAATTACGGATTATGTTGCATTTCAAATCTGCCCGTGTTTTTCGGCTATAATACAGATGTAGCATGTAGTCGTTTCTCAATAGATAAGGTCCGGAAGGATATTGCAATGAACGAAAGACAGATTGAATACTTGATACGTTCCCTCGGTATTGGGGCTACATACCGTGGATACCGCTATTTGACCTACGGCATACAATTATGCCTAAAAGATGAAGATTATCTCCTGTCCGTAAGTAAGTTGTTATATCCTCAGATTGCAGAACATTACTGCACCACCAGTTATAGTGTTGAAAGGGATATACGAACAGTCATTAAGGTATGTTGGGATAGAGGCAACAAGACCTTACTACAAAAAATCGCTTTAAGACCGTTAGCCGCCAAGCCCCCATCAGGCGAGTTTTTCGATATATTAACCGCCCATTTGAGACAAAAGTCTGTACCAGTGATTTAGGTTTTCTTATTAAGTTCTTAAGTCCTTCTTAAGAATTTTTCTTTTTCTTTTATGGATTTAACATACTTTGGACATAATTTTCTTTTATACTGAAACACAGATAGTTGATTAACACTCACTATCTCCCCCTCAATAAAGTAACGCATCGCCGGATCATACTGACGGTGCAGCACTTTACTCTCATTCCTTTTAGATAACTATAACAACAGCGAACCCCTTATTCCGTATGGTCTGAAGGGGTTTCGTTGTGTATTATGATATTGAAATGATATTATTTTCTATTCAACTCCACACACTTTCGGATCGCCCTGCAGGCCGTCGGATCGTGGTACCCTTCATGGTTCTTCAATGAATCCATCCTAACACCTCCAATTCTACTTCGCTTAAGCCCGTGCGCATGAAGGACTCCACGCCTACATGACGATAGCTTTCAGCGGATATGTATTCTTCATAGTACTTATGGTACTTCCTGGATCTTCCCGGCTGTCTGAGCGCCCGCAGGGCCTTATACTCCATCTGCCGTACCCGTTCATACTTTAATTCCAGATCACTCCCGATACTCTTCAACGTCTGCCCGTCAATGTACCGCCTTTTAATCACTTCCGGCAGATCGCCCGACAGGCTGTCCACCGCTACCCACAGTTCGTGTTTCATGGCAGCGGTATCCGCCTCCCGGACTGCGTCCCCTTCCAGGTCTTCATCTGATGCTATGGTGTCCTCAAGCGTGAACTCTTCCCCATCCCCGCCTAATACCTCGCTCAGGCTTCGCATCTGCCCGATCTGGACGTTTTTCTTGATCTCCTGCAGTTTCTCCCGGCTGACATTCAGAAGGCGACATAGGGCGTATTCTGAGGGCCATTCCCCGTAATACTTGCGGTACTCCTTCACTGCTTTGTTATACTCGTACACGTCCTCCCTGGCGTTCACTGGAAGGCGGATCGCGCTGCTGCAGTTGTCCACGTACCGCCTCATGCCCTGCCGGATCCAGAAGGCTGCATAATGGATGAATGACGCGCCCTGATCGGCGTCATAGTGGCTCACGGCATCCGACAGAGCTATATAACCTTCCTGCATCAGGTCTTCCATCTCGGCAAATCCCTGGTACCGCTTCGCCATCTTCACAATGAATCCCCGGTTTTGGTTGTAGAGCTCTAACATGTTCTTCGCTACGTCCTCACCCGCCTGGATCCGTGCGACCAACTGTTCATTATCCATGTAACCGCCTCCTATTCAAAATGCCCCAGGCAATCGGAGGAAAGAAAGCCCAGGGCACTTTATCAAATTATTGGGTAACTGCTGTATTACGCTGCCGGTGTGGTAGCCTGGTAATAGATCGCCTTCGCTTTATTCTTCAGGACGAATGCATCATACACAATGCGCCCCTCTACCAGATCACCATTGATGAACGGCGGATTATGATGGATAAAATAATCCGTAAGCTTTGTAGGTGCTACCGTTGCACAGGGATGCGCAACCATGAACCCAAAATCCTCAGGCAGCCTACTGACCGGAATCTTTTGTACGTTCAAGCCGTCCAGGTACCCGATCACACCCCTAAGCCGCATTTCATTTCCTATATCTGTCTCCATTACAACTTCCTTGCACTTCTTCAACAAACGATAAATATCAGGCGTAACCACCAGAACACGGCTCGTCTCAGGAACTCCGGCATTATCCAGGGCATTATTAGCCTTGATAATCTCATCATAGATATTTGTTGCGGTCAATTTGGTCGCGTCCGGTTTAATACCTGCCCGCGCGCACATAACACCATACGTATACGAATCTATCTCCGGGATCACCACTTCACGTTGCTGTCTTGCTAACGCCGTAGCCCCTTCCAACTGTGCAGCTGTTTCATCCTTGTCCAACGCATCAATCGCAAATGTGAAAGACCTGTCTTTCTTCAACGTTAATTCGTCAGTTGTCGCGTCCAGGCCTTGAATCGGACCATAGCGGGAAACATTGCTACCAGTTCCCGGTCTGTCATAGTCATTCATTTCTGCTGTCGTCACAGAATAGATCATAACGGTATGCGCACCCGTCCAATTGAAATCCTGATTCGTTAAGAGTGATTTCTTACTTTCTTTTGCAAATAATTCATCCGTATACGGAAGATATTTACTCACTAAATTAACTGCCATATATTATAACCTCTTTTCTTCTCAGAGGTTAAAAGCCTTTCGCATAGCTGCGTCAACCGATACATTTATACCGCTTCCCCCGGATCCTTCATATGGTGTCGATTGACGTACCATAGGTCTAATCTTATCGCTTAATGCGCTTTGGAATATAGCTGTAACCTCTTCCATGCTCCTTCTCATGTCTTCCGGGCTGCTATAGTCCAGTAGATCTGCAAGCCTGGGAGAAAGTTTCCGGTTGCTGAGCTCCTCGATTGCGTCGGCTCTCAACTCTCTCTTCAATATGTTACGCTCCCTCTCTTCGAGTTCGCTTAGCTGCTTTTCTTCCTGAAAGACTTTGGATAGCCTTTCACGTTCTTTTGCAAGCCGCTTCTGCACGATATCGTTAACCTCATCCTGAGTAAATCTTCGCTCTTCCTCGTGCTGATCGGCGTTTGCCTGTGCGCCTGCCTGATCGACCTGCTGTGATCCTGCTTCTTCTTTTCCGGCAGCAGTTTCCGGGTCCTGGTTTTCCTGTTTCATAAAATTAAAATCCATGCTTTACCTCCTGTTTAACGTCCAGTAGACCTTATTCGCGGCTTATAGTGGCGCTGCACTCTTTTAGAGCAAATAGAAAAGGCGCGGGAACAACTGCAGACTAATCCGTCTGTAATCATTCCCACGCCTCGGAAGGCTTACACCGGCGATAGTAGAAGGAACCGGTGCGGTACTTATGCTCTATTTACTCTATGGCTATTATATCAGATAGCACAGAAGGCAGCAACTACTTTTTGAGAATCTAGAACAACCTCTAAAATTGAAAAGTAACGTTACTATTCCGTTGCATTCAGAAAAGTAACGTTACTGTATTTACCTGACGTTGTTCCCTACACCCTCTCCCGGTTCGTCGTTTTGGAATCCTAGACGCAGATCGGCGTAGGCGTTCCGGTACTTCCCTTCCTTCTTTCCAGATACCTTATAGGACTTTAGCGCCGGGGAGAGAAGCCGGATCACTCCGGCAAGCTCTTGTTCTTCAGTGAATGATATCCTGATCTTAACGCTCATGAAGCTTTCACACCCCTTGGCTTATTGTAAATCCGGCTCTGCTCGTCCAGAATATATAACAGTGTATCCTGCATCTGGTGTCGTATACCCAGATACTGAGTGTATGGCACCGGCCTATTATCCAGAAAGGCCGATTCCATATTTACAAAGTCTTCGCGACAATATTTCATGTATATATCCGCCGCATGGCTTCCCTTCTGCTGACACTCCCTTATATCTGTGAGAATGATCCCAAGTTTATGTATCATCACCTGGTGTCTGTACCTGTTGCGGTCGAGCGTAATCAGCTTCGGGCAGTTCAGAACGGAGACAGGAACGCCTACACGCTTACTGATACGGAACAACTTCGCGCTTGTAAGCTTTTCCCTTCCCGCAAGGGCCTCCTTTAGTAATTCCTCTGTCACGTGTGCAAATTCTGCAAATATGCTTATGTGGTATGGATGGTACTGGATCAAATATTTCAGGTTTATATAATTATTTTTCATATATCCTCTTCCCTTCTGCTGGAATACCATGTTACTATGTAAGTGGTTTTGGGCATGGCTCCGGCCGTGTGCTGCCCTGTAGGTATTGGCGTACCTATGGGGCTATTCTTTTAGTTATCAGTTTCAACGTATCCATCAATGCGCAAGAAGTGATATCCTTCCTTCATGTATGGCGTCGGTGTCTGGAACCCGATACACTTGTTTAATGCCTCCAGACTATCCGCGATCCGCTCCAGTGCGTCGGCGATCCGGTTCGTATCATTAAGCAATACCTGTACTTGTCCTTCTGTCATTGTCTACGCCTCCTCATACTCAATACCAAATTCTTGACATACGTCTCTCAACCGCTCACCTTTAACAGATCTACAACAAACTTCTTTACTGAAAAGCCCTTTAAAATTATCTGCATCAATTATCTCATAGGAGCCACACGCCAACGTAATCGGCTTTATACTACCATCTGCACATAATCCTAAGTAAAATACATCCTCTTCAAAAACCGTTCCATCACCATCATAGATAGCTGTGACCGGTTCTGTACAGGGGAATACTTGAACAATATGCCGATCTCCCAGAATATACTCTTCGTCATAATACGGCACTCTTATACTTCTCCCGTCTTTAAAATGCACCGTACATCTTTTATCTGTACTTATTGCAGGCTCAAAATGTGAAATAGTATCAACATTGACATAGCCACAACCTAAATATTCAAATCTGCTCATTTTATTCTCCTTTTTTCTTGATACTCGTTGCCCTTCTCTATACACACACGATAAACCATCCAGTAAAGCGCACCCCCTTATAAATCAATGCTTCTCTTTACTCGTTGGTACCAACCAGTAAGTTCATCCCTTTACTGCTTACTCGTTGGTTACCCTCTAGTAAACAGAACCATTATAAATAAAGGCTTTTCTCTTTACTCGTTGGTTTTTTCACTGTCTTTAAGAGAAATAAAAAACGTTTTTTCTTTTCCATAGCCCGTTGACCATGTATGCGTAAGGCTCTCCTTCCTTAGTTCTGCTTTTGCCTCCTTAAGAGCATTCTTAGAAATTCCTTCAATCTTAGCCATTTCATCTAATTCTGCAATCTCTTTAGTTCCATTCTTTAAAAATTCAAGAATGAATGCTTTTGCCTCTTCTTTCTGTGGTGCCTGGCGTGTATTGTAAGAAGCTTCTGCTACAAAGTCCTTATCTTTTTTAGTAGACATCCCCTTATAGCAGATAATTTCATCATCTAAACTAAACAATATTGTTGACCTTAGCGGACCGTAATTTGATTTCTCTTGTGAAATATACCGTATACCTGGCTCCGATGTTTCACCAATCATTTCAACACTCCTTGCAATATCCCACATATCCGAGCTATCGGCCATTCGTTTACGCCCCCAAGCTCCCGACATTTTATTTGTGTGAACGACGATAAGAAATGTGCACTTATACTTCTCACCGTATCCGATCAGTGGGGCAAGACACGCCCTCATGGCGTTTCGTTCCCCCATCTTAATGTTAGGCGGTACAAATGCCTGTACTGGATCAAAAATTACTAATGCAGGCCTGTGTTCAGCTATAAGACGCTCTAAAAATGGACTATCAAACTTAACATCTTTAAAACGTTCATCTGCAATATCCATTGACAATATATTTTTTAAATCAGCACCATTTTTTCGCAGTTTTCGCCTTAGCGTATACCTGTAAGAATCTTCTGCAGAAAAAAACATAACTTTTTGCCCCTTGACTTTTTCTATCTCTATTCCTCCGGGATTCCCCTGCAAAAATGACGGGTTCCCGCTACTGATAGCAGCACCTAAGCTACACCATGCCGAAGTTTTACCCGCTCCACCATCTCCCACCAATGCCGTAATCTGATATTTCGGGATATGACCTCTTATTAACCATTCCGGCTCTTCTTCCGGTATCTCATCCAATATATCCATATCCAAGCTGTGTTTTTTAACTGGTCTGTATTTTCCGCTGTCTAATACAGCCTTATCTTTTTTATAATACGGTGACTCAACTTTCCAATCTCTGGTTAATGCCGGGAAAATCTCCTTTTCCAATTCAATATCTGTCAATGGCGGTATACATTTCTCTTGATTTTCTGAGCGCACTGTCTGCCTGATTGCATCATTTCCTATCCCTCTAGCCTTCTCCGAACCAATCAGGGCGATCAATGCATTATGCCGCTCTCCTTCTGGTATGGTATCTGCCATCTTAAAACGATGCTGCTCTTTTTCCTCTGGAACGGAACCCATCAGAAAATCCATTACTGTATTATCTGCCTGGGTAATCCCTACGCCGTCACCGGGGCCGATCTCCCAGGTATAACAGTTTCCGCTGCTATGTATACTCGGCGGCACAACCACATAACCATCTTCACCACGGACATCCACACCAGGATATAGCTTTGCCCTGCTCCGATTGATTGCAGAATCTCTATAGAATAAATGATATCCGCCACCGCCTGTAATGCTTTGCCATGTATCCGGTAAATTGCCGTGCTCCTTCTGCCAGTCTATCAGCATTTCATATCCGTCAATTCCCTTGTCTTCCCTCCTATCTAGATCAATCACTACCAGGCCGCCCGATCTGCTGCCCGTGGCAACCGCTATATTTGCGTCCGGGTACTTGTCCCACCAAGAAGAAATCATATCCTTATTGGTTGTTGCGTCTTTAAAACCATGGCTTGTAAGCGGGGTCTTATCCCTTGGCTTGATCGGGAACACCGCAAAACCCATACCGGCATACTGCAGCGCCCAATCTTTCATACTCTCTGTCAACGGCCCACCTCCACCCCGTAGCACCGCTCTTCGAAGAATACCCGGCTCACACGCCCCTGGACGGTGATGAAGTTCTTCGCTTTGAGCTCATTGTTTAAATCCCTAATTACAGAATAAGCCTTGCTTTCTGATACTCCTAAAATCTCCGCTACCTCCTTCGCTCCTATAAATTGCCTTTCCACTCTCTGCCTCCTTTCCTTCTGGTACCTCTCGGCCTCGCCGATCAGCTCCATGATCTCCCTGTGGCGTCTCTGGAAGTCCTCGCTTCCCACTCCCAGGCGTTTTTCTTCCTGTGCTACCAACTCATCCATCATTGACTTAAATTCTTCCTGTGACATGTAAAAGCCCTCCTTCCATCTCAAAACCGCCACCACACGATCTTAATTTTCTAATAAAGTTTCAATGGGTACATTCAAAGCCTTGGCAATCTTACAGCCTATTTCTTCACTGCAGGACTTCCCAGAACGAATATAGTTGATCGTTGCCCTAGATACTCCTGACAGCTCCGCTAACCGCTTCTGGGTTAAATCCTGTCTTGTCAGCTCTGTTACAAACTTAACTCTATCAATTCTCATTTTCTCACCTCTTTCTTAACAGTAATTTAACTGTTTTACATACTGTATCACAGTATTTTAACTGTGTAAATACGTTTTTACAGTATTTTTATTGTATTTCTGTCGATACTGTGGTACACTATTTCTTGAAAAGAGGTGACTTTATGACTTTTGGTGAAAAAATGAAGAAAATAAGAAATGAAAGGGGTTTGTCTCAGCAAGAATTGGGAAAAATCCTCGGGATAAAGCAACAAACCGTCGCACAGTATGAAAAAGTCCCATATACACCAAAATACGATACTGTTCGTAAAATTGCTGAAGCTCTGGATTGCCCGATAAATTCATTGGTAGAAGATGAAACCACATTTCAGCATACTGATGTGGCTGATTCTCTAATATACGGAGGCATAATATCACGAGTATCTGATAATATGGCAAAACTTACTTTCGAGGCGATGAATAAAGTTGAAGAATATTCTAAAGATTTAACCAAGATACCAGAATATCAGAAGAAAAACGAATAGTATTCGCCCCAGAAGACGAATACCCCGCGGAGAAGATTCCCCAGCTCGATCGGCAGCGCAGGCCCGCCCCGATTGAGGGCATCCATGCCCACAATTGGGCACGGTCACCGAATAGCGCCGAGATTTCCGCTCATTTTTGAGCGAAACCTCATAGAAAGATGTTTGCGCCGGCGCAATTCGTACCACAAGACGAAAACCGCCCAGGGCAAACGTCCTGCAGGACGAACGGCACATTGACAATAATATACTTACCCGACTAGCTGAGGGACGTGCTCCCACCCTTTCCCGAGTCTGTAGAAAGGTGTGGTATTTTATGAGTACATATGAGGAATTCATGATCTTACTGACATTTGCGTCACTGGTTGTTGCAATTCTGAATCTGAAAAATAAAAAATAAGCCGTCCTGTACTCTGGCAAGTTCGGAAACGGCTTACTTTTTATGTAACTGTTGATTGATTCGCCGGGTCGGGTGAAGTGCACTCACCCTTCGGCTAGTCTGTTAAGTATATTATAGTCAATCTCTCCAAATATGTCAAATACTATCCTTTCATTTCAAAACCGCCACCACGCGCACAGATGAAAGGAAGATGATAGAATGCCAGTATATAAAGACAAAGAACGCAATACATACTACTGCCGGTTTTATTACACTGATTGGCAGGGACAGAAACGGCAGAAATGCAAACGCGGCTTTAAGCTGCAGCGTGAAGCGAAGGAGTGGGAACGGCTCTTCCTGGAACAATTCGCTAAGAATCCGGATATAACCTTCGAATCATTGTATGCGAAGTATAAGGAGTATATTACACCGCGGATCCGGGAGAGCACAGCACACACCAGATTCCACATGATGGATCGTCATATTCTTCCGTTCTTCAAAGACAGGGTAATCTCCGACATCTCGCCCGCGGACATATCCGCCTGGCAGATTGAAATGATGGGGAAGGGATTAAGTGATACTTATCTCAGAAGTGCAAACACTTATTTAAAAACCGTTTTTGCTTATGCGGTAGAATATTTAGGTCTGGAAAGGACTCCATGCAGGAAGCCGATCGGAAGCACCAAGACCCAAAATGTAGATTTCTGGACGCCGGAAGAATACTCCTTGTTCATTCATGAATGCCGGGATAATATAGAATATTATACCATATTCGAAATACTGTATTATACCGGGATGAGAGCCGGCGAACTTCTGGCACTGACTTTGAATGATATTGATTTTAAGAATAACCAGATTTCTATTAACAAGACTTTCTACCACCTAACCGGCAGGGATACCATTCAGCCTCCAAAGACCGCAAAAGGAGAACGCACCGTTAACATACCGGACTTCCTGACAGATGAGATAAAGGAATACTTAAAACACCTGTATAAACCGGATCCGAACGACCGGTTATTCCCGAAGCAACTGAACTATATCCGGAGTGCATTCAATATCCGGGTAAAGCGTTCCGGTGTCAAGAAGATCCGGATCCACGATCTCAGGCACTCCCATGCATCTACGCTGATCCACCTCGGCGCGAATCCAGTACTGGTTGCTGAAAGACTCGGTCATGAGTCCCCTGATATCACGCTTAAGACTTATTCACACCTCTTTCCTTCCTCCCAGGCGGAAATCGTGCAGAAGATAACCAAGGTCAATTGATATTAAAATGATATTAAAAATCTATGCAAACAGAAAAATGAGCACAACAAGGAACGGAAACACGCCGTTTCAAAGCACAAAATAATTAGAAATATGCTTAAAATACGGCAAAAGATTCCTTTTAGATAACTATAACAACAGCGAACCCCTTATTCCGTAAGGAATAGAGGGGTTTGTTGCTGCGCAGAAAAAGTTACAATCCGCAGCAGCGCTGCTTCTTAAGATAGCAACCTCTAATCCCATTGTATAAATTGGCTGCAGGAGATACGTTCAGCGGAGCATTGGCGGTGATGCCGGCAGAGAAAAGGGCTCTTTTCACATATTTACAGCGGACTATTTTTAGTGTATATTCTATACAAGAATACCCCTTCGGGCATTCCGTGATGCATTTCCCTCTCGGGGCGGGCGGATTTCAGTCCGATAATGAATACAGAAAGGAAACATACCATGTGGATTGCAGATAACTGGAAAGATTATGAGATCATAGATTGCAGCAAAGGTGAGAAATTAGAACGCTGGGGGGATTACATCCTGGTTCGCCCGGATCCCCAGGTTATATGGGATACGCCCAGAACCGACCGGGGCTGGACGCGTATGAACGGACACTATCACCGCAGTAAGAAGGGCGGCGGCGACTGGGAATTCTTTGATCTGCCCAAGCAGTGGCAGATCCGGTATGGGGAACTGACATTTAATTTGAAGCCGTTCAGCTTCAAACATACCGGTCTGTTTCCAGAGCAGGCGGCGAACTGGGACTGGTTCTCTGAGAAGATCCGCCAAGCCGGGCGTCCCGTCAAGGTGCTGAATCTGTTTGCCTATACGGGCGGCGCTACCTTGTCTGCTGCGGCTGCCGGAGCCAGTGTCACGCATGTGGACGCATCCAAGGGGATGGTTGCCTGGGCGAAGGAGAACGCTGTTTCTTCCGGGCTGTCTGACAGGCCTGTCCGATGGCTGGTTGACGACTGTGTCAAGTTCGTAGAGCGGGAGATCCGGAGAGGGAATCACTATGATGCCATTATCATGGATCCGCCGTCTTACGGAAGAGGACCCAATGGAGAGATCTGGAAGATAGAAGACGCGATACATCCGCTGATCCGGCTGTGCGCGCAGCTTTTGTCAGACACGCCGTTGTTCTTCCTGGTCAATTCATATACGACCGGACTTGCGCCGGCGGTGCTGACTTATATGCTGAGTGTCGAGCTTAAGAGATACCAGGGCAAAGTTACATCTCAGGAGATCGGTCTGCCTGTCTGCCGTACAGGCTTATATCTCCCGTGTGGGGCTTCCGGGCGGTGGGAAGCCGTTATGTAATCAAGTTTTAGATTCTTTCTGTAAAATTCTTCATATACGCATACAGTGTCGTCCGTACCTCATCCATCTGCACCCGGGTCTGCGGATTGGAATATGGGATACGGTCGATCAGCCGTGTCACATAATCATGTTCACGGATAATATCCCAGGATACCGTATAGTTAATGTCGAAGAAATATGCCAGATAGGACAGCCAGTAATCCATCTTCGTTCTTCTTGTGGAAGAGAGGATGGATTCTTTTCTGCGAAATTGAGCCATAACCTCAGGGCTTAAGGAAGACTTTCCGACCTCTTCGGCAGAGACGCCCAGTATGGTTTCGATGGTGTCTTCAAGCTTCACCCGGCAGTTATCCAACTTGTCGGCATCCCGGATGATGCGGGCATGCATCAGGGTACGGCTGTCTGTGATGCCGATCAGCAGGAAATCGCTGTGCCTGGCAATTGCTGATTGGATAATGCCGTCCCACGAATTTTTTCCTACGAAGTTCCGGATCATTCCTTCTGAGAATAGAATCTGGACGCCAAAGCTTGCATGATCCATAGTATCTGGTTCGAAGCTGTCGAACCGTTTCAATTGTTCGAATCTGCCGATATCGTGCAGAAGACCGATCAATTGTGCCAGTTCCCGGTCTTCATCAGGAAGATTCAGCCGCTCAGCAATCTGCCGGCTATATTCAGTTACACCATAGGTATGCACGATCTTCAGATGCACCTTGTCATCGTTCCGGTCATAGCCGTCCAGATAATGTTCAAATTCCGTTTTTGCATGTTGCAGGTTCATAAGATTCTCTTCTTTCTTTGACTATTTTCAAACAGTTCAGTATAATGATATAGAAACAAACATGGGAGGTACCTTGTCTTGAATATGAATTTTAACCAAATTGCAATGATTCAGAAGCTAAAGGGGTGTATGGAGCATTTTCGCTTGAACCATCCCAAATTCCCGTTGTTCCTCAATGCGATATCACAGGATGCACTCATGGAGGGTTCGGTTGTTGAGATCAACGTAACGACTCCGGAGGGCAAGAATTATTGCTCCAACTTGAAGCTTAAGCAGGATGACCTGGAATTCATAGAATGCCTGAAGGCGCTCCGGCAGAGCTGATTCTATTCTACCCCGTTCTTCGCGCAGATGTCCTGTAAGCAGCAGCGGTCGCAGTACGGCTTCGTTCTGGCGGTGCAGATATCTCTTCCGTGGTAGACCAGGCGGTGGCAGAAGTCACTGCCTTCCTTGGGAGGGATGATCTTCCAGAGCGCCATCTCAACTTTCTTGGGTTCCTTGATGCCGTCTACCAGTCCCATGCGGTTGACCAGGCGGATGCAGTGCGTATCTGTTACGATAGCCGGTTCACCGAATACATCGCCCATGATCAGGTTCGCGCTCTTACGCCCCACGCCAGGAAGCTTCAGAAGTGCATTGAAGTCTTTGGGGATCTTGCCGTCATAGTCTTCTTTCAATATCTTCATGCACGCACTGATATCTCTGGCCTTACTCTTACCAAGCCCGCAGGGACGGACAATCTCTTCGATCTCTTCTACATCTGCCGCGGCCAGTGCGTCTACATCCGGGAATTTCTCATACAGACCTTCAACCACGACATTCACCCGGGCATCTGTACATTGGGCTGCCAACCGTACGCTGACCAGTAATTTCCATGCCTGATCATAATCCAGGGTACATCCGGCGTCCGGATATTCCGTTTTCAGGCGTTCGATAATCTCCAGGGCTAATTTCTCTTTTGTCATGTTCTCCTCCAAAATACAATGTAATACAAGCGTCAAAAAGTCATTTAAAATATACACTAAAATTGCTCTGCTGTAAACAGCATGTTGTTGCTCAATCCTGGGACAATACACAACGAAACCCCTTCAGACCATACGGAATGAAGGGGTTCGCTGTTGTTATAGTTATCTAAAAGGAATGAGAGTAAAGTGCGGCACCCGGGGTAAATCCAATCCCCTGGGTGCAATACTTTGTGAGGGGGGAGATAGTTGAATCTGTCTTTCAACTATCTGTCTCTTAGTATAAGGGTTAAATGTGTCCAAAGTATGTTTATTTCCTTAAACAAAACGAAAAATTCTTAAGAGGAGATTAAAATATCGTCAGACAATCATCCCTGGTCTTCGAACCTGGATCACCCGGACCGACCCAACCGTCAATTTTACCTTTTCTTTTTCTCAATTCTCCTATATAATAATGTAAGCGCCAAAAATATTTTAGTGTATTTCAATTATGTCATACGAGGAGGATACATATGCCAAAAAGAACAGACATTCACAAGGTACTCATCATCGGTTCCGGTCCTATCATCATCGGGCAGGCCTGCGAATTCGACTATTCCGGAACCCAGGCATGCAAAGCACTGCGCAATCTCGGCTATGAGATCGTGCTTGTTAATTCCAATCCGGCTACCATCATGACCGATCCGGAGATGGCAGACGTCACCTACATCGAACCATTGAATGTAGAACGGTTAGAGCAGATCATTGCCAAAGAACGGCCCGATGCACTCCTGCCGAACCTGGGAGGACAATCCGGGCTGAATCTGTGTGCAGAGCTTGCCAAGGAGGGGATTCTTGATAAATACAATGTCAAAGTCATAGGCGTCCAGGTGGATGCCATCGAGCGCGGAGAGGACAGAATCGAGTTCAAGAAGTCCATGGATGCGCTTGGGATCGAGATGGCAAGAAGCGAGGTAGCCTACAGTGTCGAGGAAGCGCTTGGCATCGCCGGCCGCCTGGGATACCCGGTGGTTCTGCGCCCTGCTTACACCATGGGCGGCGCCGGCGGCGGACTGGTATATAATAAAGAGGAGCTTAAGACCGTGTGCGCCAGAGGGCTGCAGGCAAGTTTAGTAGGCCAGGTATTGGTAGAAGAATCCATCCTCGGATGGGAAGAGCTTGAGCTTGAGGTTGTTCGGGATGCCGACAACAACATGATCACGGTATGTTTTATTGAGAATATTGATCCGCTGGGTGTTCACACCGGCGACTCCTTCTGTTCTGCTCCGATGCTTACCATATCGGAAGAATGCCAGAAGGAACTGCAGCGGCAAGCATATAAGATCGTAGAATCCGTAGAAGTGATCGGCGGAACCAATGTACAATTTGCCCATAACCCTGTGACCGGCCGGATCGTGGTTATCGAGATCAATCCCAGAACCTCCCGTTCCTCCGCACTGGCTTCTAAGGCTACCGGTTTCCCGATCGCACTGGTATCCGCCATGCTTGCCTCAGGGCTGACTTTGAAGGATATCCCCTGCGGGAAATACGGCACACTGGACAAATACGTTCCTGACGGTGATTATGTGGTGATCAAGTTCGCGCGCTGGGCGTTCGAGAAATTCAAAGGAGTCGAGGATAAGCTCGGCACACAGATGCGCGCCGTAGGCGAGGTCATGAGTATCGGCAAGACCTACAAGGAAGCCTTCCAGAAGGCGATCCGGAGCCTGGAGACCGGACGGTATGGTCTGGGATACGCCAGAGATTATCATGAAAAGAGCAGAGAACAGCTTCTCCATATGCTGATCACGCCATCCAGCGACCGTCACTTTATCATGTACGAAGCCCTTCGCAAGGGGGCGTCCGTGGAGGAGATCTTCGATATCACGAAGGTAAAGACCTATTTTATAGAGCAAATGAAAGAACTTGTGGAGGAAGAAGAGGCTCTGACAGCTTCTCGCGGAAGCCTTCCTTCTGATGATATGCTGATCTCGGCCAAGAAGAACGGATTCTCGGACAAGTATTTAAGCCAGATCCTTGACATTTCCGAAGATACCATCCGCACCCGCCGGATTGAACTGGGTGTGGAAGAGGCCTGGGAGGGCGTGCATGTAAGCGGAACGCCGGACAGCGCGTATTATTATTCTACCTACAACGCCAGGGATAAGAATCCTGTCAGCACCGGCAAACCGAAGATCATGATCCTTGGCGGAGGTCCTAACCGGATCGGTCAGGGTATCGAATTCGATTACTGCTGCGTCCATGCATCACTGGCTCTTAAGAAACTTGGCTTCGAGACCATCATTGTGAACTGCAACCCAGAGACAGTTTCAACGGATTACGACACCTCCGACAAGCTGTATTTTGAGCCGTTGACCTTAGAAGACGTGCTGAGCATATACAAGAAGGAACAGCCCGTCGGCGTGATCGCCCAGTTCGGCGGACAGACGCCTCTGAACCTGGCCGCCGACCTTGAGAAGAACGGCGTCAAGATCCTTGGTACTTCACCTTCCGTGATCGACCTGGCTGAGGACCGCGACCTGTTCCGTGAGATGATGGACAGATTAGAGATCCCTATGCCGGAATCCGGTATGGCAACCACCATAGACGAAGCCCTGTCAATCGCACACAAGATCGGATATCCGGTTATGGTTCGGCCTTCCTACGTCCTTGGCGGACGCGGCATGGAAGTGGTATATGACGATGAGAGCATGGCAGGCTATATGAAAGCCGCTGTCGGCGTAACCCCCGACCGGCCGATCCTGATCGACCGTTTCCTGAACCATGCGCTGGAGTGTGAAGCAGACGCCATCAGCGACGGCAGCCACGCTTTTGTCCCTGCCGTCATGGAGCATATAGAGCTGGCAGGCGTGCACTCCGGAGATTCCGCGTGCATCATCCCGTCTGTACACATTTCCCCGGAGAATGTACAGACTATTAAGGAGTATACCCGCAGGATCGCCGAGGAAATGCATGTCAAGGGACTTATGAACATGCAGTACGCCATTGAGAACGGCAAGGTATACGTCCTTGAGGCCAACCCGCGTGCATCCCGGACCGTGCCGCTGGTATCCAAGGTATGCAATATCCGCATGGTACCGCTGGCGACGGACATCATCACCTCCGAGCTTACCGGCCGGCCGTCACCCGTACAGAACCTTAAGGAACAGCACATCCCGTATTACGGAGTGAAGGAAGCTGTATTTCCGTTCAATATGTTCCAGGAGGTCGACCCCCTTCTGGGTCCTGAGATGCGCTCCACCGGGGAAGTTCTCGGACTGTCGCCATCTTACGGAGAGGCATTCTTCAAGGCACAGGAAGCCACACAGTCCAAGCTGCCCCTTGGCGGTACGGTGCTGATCTCCGTGAACCGCAAGGACAAGGACGAGGTAGTAGAGATTGCCCAGAGCTTCGCGGATGACGGCTTCAAGATCCTCGCCACCGGCAATACCTATGAACTGATCCGAAGCGCCGGAATCGAAGCCGAGAAGGTGAAGAAGCTCTACGAAGGACGTCCGAACATCCTGGACATGATCACCAACGAAAGCATCGACCTGATCGTCAATTCACCGGCCGGCAAAGAGAGCGTTCACGACGACAGCTACCTGCGCAAAGCCGCGATCAAGGCAAAGATTCCGTATATCACGACCATTGCCGCCGCGAGAGTCACCGCGCAGGGAATCCGTTATGTCAAAGAACACGGCAACGGAGACGTTAAGTCACTGCAGCAGTTACACAGTGAGATTACGGATAGATGATCCAGACGGCTGCATAGCAATATTACAGACAGATGTTCCGGGCCGCCGGGAATCTGTCTCATACAAACTTAGGGGACACTGTAAAAGGCTGCGATCTGCGCCCGCCGCCTTTTGCAGTGTCCCCCTGCATTCTATATAGAACCACATTCTGGCAAGGTTATTGCCTGTCGCTCAGTATATATTCTAACTGACAGTCATACGGCTCTGCCTCCACATGCTTCCGGCAATATTCTTCCGCCTCCGCACATCCCATGGCCTGATAGAATGCCTGCGTCTCAACTGCCGAGTGTCCCGATATATACAGCTTATCTGCCCCCTTCTCCTTCGCCCACTGACTAGCCTTAAGAAACAGCGTCCTTCCGATCCCTTCTCCCCGCATATCCCCGGACACATGAAGACTGGTCAGGTCCAGGTACTGCCCCCGGCTTCCGAATGGTTCTGACTCGACAGATGCGAATCCCTTAAGAACACCGCCGCAAAACGCTCCCCATACCACTCCTCCAGTCTCCGCCGTATTCTTCAGGCAGCTGACCAAGAGCTGATAATCCTCCTCCGACCAGTCATCAATGAAGGGCGCATCTTGAATCACCCACTCTCCCTTCTCTCTGCGCCAGCACTTCGCAACCTCCTGACGGCGGATAAACTGCCAGAACAATTCCCGGCAGATTTCTTCCTCCTCTAACCTACGATATTCTATCCTCATAATCCAACTCTCCTTGAGAAACTATTTTGTTTATTATAACAGAAAATCAGCCGCGCAACCGAAAGTTTACATCGATTTCTTCAAAAGCAACATGAAATTTGTAGATTTTACATGGGAAATATTATAAGATAAACCCAACCTGAAACGCGTAAAGGCACTACAATAAAGAAAGGGTACACACTATGAGCTTATTTGGAGAAAATCTACAATACTATAGAAAACGAAATAATATCACACAGGAACAGCTTGCCGAGCAACTGGAAGTTTCCCGGCAGACGATATCCAAATGGGAGTCCGGCGCCTCTTATGCCGAGATGGAGAAGCTCTTGCAGCTATGCGATCTGTTCTCCTGCGATCTGGATACTTTACTTCGTAAGGACGCAAGCATATCAGAGATAGAAGACAACCTGCAGCACCGGGAGCATATGAAGCATTTCCGCAAATGGATCACCTTCGGCGTCGCCCTCATCATTTTCGCCGCCGCCTTCTATGAACTGATAACAGGTCTTAGATGGATGGACGAGGAAATCTTGGATACCGTATTCATGATAATTGCCACGGTCGCCATCCTGATCCTGATCGTACAGGGGATGAAGGATTCTGACTACCGCAAGAAGCATCCGGTCATCCAGGACTTCTATACCCAGGAAGAGAAAGATACCTTTGACAGCCATTTCCCGTCAAAGATCGCGACCGGCGTCGGACTGATCTTGATCGGAATGCTTATTGGGATGAACGGAGACTCGCTTCCGCTGCTAGACAACATGACAGATGATTTCTACTATGGCATCTTCATGCTCTTCGTGACCGCCGCCGTATCCATCTTTACCTATACCGGGATGCATAAGGCAGAATTCGACGTTGCGGCCTATAACAGAGAAAACTCCCCGGAGGCCAAAGCCAAGAACAGTCCGATCGCCGTCTGGTGCGGATGCATCATGCTCCTTGCCACCATCGTCTTCCTGATCGCAGGGCTGGTGTTTACCCTCTGGGAGATCTGCTGGATCGTATACCCGATCGGCGGACTCCTATGCGGCATGGCCACCCTGATCCTGAACCGCCAGAAGCCAGAACAGTAAGTCTAATACGCATATCTGTCTCGCTGCACGCAAGAACAAACAGGGACTTGCCTCAAAAAGCTCATTTTCAGGCAAGTCCCTATATCTCATATCCTCTATTCCTCGAATGCGATTACCGCCCCGTCATACTTCTCATCAATGAATTTCTTGATATCGTCGGACTTCAGCACCTTCACAAGCGCCTGGATTCCTTCGTTCTCCTCATTGCCTTCCTTTACCGCAATGACATTCACATAAGTCTTAGCCGCCTCAGAATCCGACTTCTCATAGGAGATCGCATCTGACTTCACAGAATATCCTCCCTCCAACGCATAATTACCGTTCAATACCACGAACGCAACCTCGTCTACCACTCTGGATACCTGTGCCGCTTCCAGCTCAACGATCTCCACATTCTTCACATTCTCTTCGATATCATTGACCGTTGCATTCAAGCCTGCGCCTTCCTTCAGGGTGATCACGCCGTTATCCTGGAGAAGCAGGAGCGCCCTTGCCTCGTTGGTCGTATCGTTAGGCACTGCGATGGCGTCGCCCTCTGCCAACTCGTCTAAGCTCTTCTTGGTCCCCGGATAGATCCCAAACGGCTCGTAATGGATTCCGCCTGCATTCACCAGATGTGTCCCCTTCTCCTCGTTAAAGCTTTCCAGATATGGGATATGCTGGAAATAATTCGCATCAAAATCGCCGCTCTCTACCACTTCATTCGGCTGGACATAGTCGTTAAACACCGTCACCTCAAGCTCATACCCTTCCGCTTCCAGAAGCCCCTTGGCCTCCTCCAATATCTCCGCATGAGGAGTCGCAGACGCCGCAACCTTCACTGACTTAGACCCAGAATCCTCGGAGCCTGAACCGGAATCAGAACCGGAATCTCCCCCCTTATCCGAACCGCCGCAGCCTGTAAGCGCCGCTGCCAATACTCCCGCCAGCAATACTGTCAATAATCTTCTCTTCATAATACATTTCCTCCTTTTTCGTTATGTTTTTATTTCCTTTTATCAAGATGAACAGACAATTTCATACCAATTGTCTGGAATATTTGCACCAGAAGGATCAGGAGAACCACCGTAACTGCCATGATGTCAGCCTCATACCGATGGTATCCGTAACGGATCGCAATATCTCCAAGTCCGCCTCCGCCCACGGTTCCTGCCATTGCCGAATATCCTAGTATCGTCCCAAGCGTGATGGTCACTCCCACGATCAGGGAGGTCCTTGCCTCCACCAACAGTACCTTCGTCACTATGGTAAATGTGGAAGCGCCCATGGACCTTGCCGCCTCGATCACTCCCGCGTCCACCTCCCTGAGGGAAGATTCCACCATACGGGCTATGTACGGAACCGCAGCAGCCACAAGGGGCACGATCGTCGCCGTCGAACCGTAGCTCTTCCCCACGATCATTCTCGTAAATGGGATCAGCACGATCAGCAGGATCAGGAACGGCACGCTTCTTACAATGTTCGCGATCACGTCCAGTACCTTATAGAGCGCCCAATTGGGCTTGATCCCTTCCTTATCTGATATGGTCAGCAGGATTCCCATAGGAAGACCAAACAGATATCCAAACAGGGTCGACGCAAGCGTCATATATAACGTCTCCCCGATTCCCTGTATCAACATCTGTATTACCTCACTGCTAAACATCTCCCGTCACCTCCTCGATCTCCAGTCCTCTTTCTGTTATATAATCCTCAATCTCTCTCTGAAGCTTCTCATCATCCGGAAGCCCAAGGATCATCTCACCCTTGGCGATCCCTCCTACGTTCTTGGTATCTGCCCGCAGGATATTGACCGGTCTGCCCGTCTTCAGCACCATATTGGCGATCACCGGTTCAAACGAAGAATTCTCCGAGAACACGATCCGGATCTTCTTCGACTCCATCAGTCTGTCCTGCGTCCTGCCGGCATGATCCCCATGCTCCCCGTCCGAATCCTTCAAGATCAGCTCTCTCGCCTCCCTGGTCTTGGGATGACTGAAGATCTCTTCTACCAAGCCATGCTCCTTGATCTCTCCCTGAGCCATGATCGCCACATGGCTGCAGATCTTGCGGATCACAGACATCTGATGGGTGATGATCACGATCGTGATCCCAAAACGCTGATTGATATCCTTCAAAAGATCCAGGATGGACGCCGTTGTCTGTGGGTCCAGCGCACTGGTCGCCTCGTCGCACAGGAGGATCCTCGGATCAGATGCCAGCGCCCTTGCTATGGCAACTCTCTGCTTCTGTCCTCCGGAAAGCTGTGCCGGATAGGACAGTTCTTTCTCCTCAAGCCCTACGATTCCAAGCAGTTCTTTGGCCTTCCTGCGCGCTTCTTTCTTCTTAACGCCCTGGATCAGAAGCGGAAAGCTTACATTATCTACCACATTCTTCTGCATCAGCAGATTGAAATGCTGGAAGATCATCGCGATATCCTTACGCTGCTTCAGAAGCTCCTTCTCTGACATCGCCCCCAATTCCTTGCCGTCTACCAGAACCGCTCCTTTGGTCGGCTTCTCCAGGTAATTCAGACACCGTACCAGCGTACTCTTACCCGCACCGGACATACCTATGATCCCATAGATATCTCCCTGTTCAATCTCCAGGCTGATGTCCTTCAACGCATCAACCTTCGCATCCTTTGAAGTAAATATTTTCGTCAGATGTCTTACTTCAATCTGTGCCATGACCCTTCTCCTCTCTCCTCAGGAACTTTCAGTTCCTTTATTCTTTGAAACCATAAAAAAGGGAACAAGTACACGCTGCACCTGCTCCCCGCATTCTATCCAAGATCAATAGTATGTCAAAAATCAGATAATCAGACGCATACACTAATAAGCCATGTCCATCATGCACATCATGCACATGTTGTCACAGCCTGTCATCATCATATTCTGATTCATATTCTGATGAAATGTTGTCCTCATATCTGCTTCCCTTTCTCGAATGATCCTACAAATATGTTAGTATATTAGACCAATCCGCAAGAATTGTCAAGTTTATTTTCTCCCAAGCCGTATATTTTCCATATCTTCCTGCATTTTCTCATCCATATGGTCAAACAGATAGTTCTTCCCTCTGTCTCTCCTGCTCTCATATTCCTCCCGGATCTTCCGTCTCACAAGCTCCACTTCTTCCCGGAATTCCCGCGAAGAGATCAGCGTGCCGCCCTGTCCCAGGGTAACTACCTGCTCCACCCCGTCGGAGGTCACCACCGTCACGTGATATTTTCTGCCGATGTGGTGGACCACCTTCTCGATATACTGGTCCGCCGTCTCCGCCTCTTTCGTATACACGATATGAATGTTGTGGTACTTCTGGATCTCCAACGCATAACCGTCCACCTTGTAGGCGTCAAACACCAGGATCACCGTGCATTTGCGGAAGCCCTGATAGTTGCACAGGATATCCATCAGCTTATTTCTCGCCGCCTCGATATTCACCTTCGCCAGCTCCTTTAAGTCTTCCCATGCAAAGATCACATTATAACCGTCCACCAGAAGGAAATCCATAACTGCTTCTTCTTCCTTCCTGTGCCTCGTCTTCTTAGGGACGCCGGCAACCGTCTTAGAAGACGGCGGATGCTTTCTCTCCACCTTCCCATAGGTCCGGATAAATATCTCTTCCAGTTCTTTTTCCTCTTCCCGGCTAAGATTCGCCTGACGGCTCCTGCCCTGTCTGTCCGCACCGCTTCCGTCCCTGTGTATCCCTGCTTCTGTCTTCTGCTGCCTCATCTGCTTCTCAAGCTGGCTCTCGATATGCATATACTCCGGCACCTGATCCCACGGCACGGCAAACCCGGCTCCATGAGCGCAGAAGACAGACCCTGCCGGGTTCTCAAGGTCCCGTTCCGGGTCATACCCTTTCGCCTCTATGATCTCTTCTACATTGCGACACGGTTCATATCCCTTGAACGTACAGGTAAGCTTCCCCTGTCCTCTTGTATAGCTGTTGACCTCCATCTGATAATCACGCATAGCCGCTGCAGGCGCTTTCCCTGTCAATACCGACCGGTCTGCGAAGATCTCCGGCGCCTTACATTCCCCGGACATCTTCTGGATATCCGTCATAGCGCGTCCCACCATCTCCGACGGCAGCTCCAGACGATATGCATAATACGGCTCCAACAGGACGCTCCCCGCCTGCATCAGCCCTTGTCTGACGGCACGGTACGTCGCCTGCCGGAAGTCCCCGCCTTCTGTATGCTTTGGGTGCGCCCGACCTGCAAGCAGGGTAATCTTCATATCCGTGACCGCCGCTCCGGTCAGTACGCCGCGGTGTTCCTTCTCCGCCAGATGCGTCAGCACCAGACGCTGCCAGTTCCGGTCCAGTACATCCTCGCTGCAATCCGTATCCAGCACGATTCCGCTGCCTGCCTCCCCCGGCTCTAACAACAGATGTACCTCCGCATAGTGACGAAGCGGTTCATAATGCCCCACGCCTTCTGCCGTATTCGATATGGTCTCCTTGTATACGATATTTCCCGCATCAAAGGATACTTCTATGTGGAAACGTTCCCGGATAAGGCTCTGCAGGACTTCGGTCTGCACCGCGCCCATAAGCTGTGCATAGATCTCGCCCAATTCTTCATTCCATACGATCCGGAGCATCGGATCCTCCTCCTCCAATTGCCTGAGATTCCGAAGCATGACCGGCGCATCACACCCTTCCGGCAGATGAATACGGTAATTCAGCACAGGCTCTAAGACCGGAGTCCCCGATTCCTTCTCCGCACCCAATCCCTGTCCCGGATATGTACGGCTAAGCCCTGTCACGGCGCAGATACATCCAGCTTCCGCCTCCGGAACCGTCTCATATCTATCTCCGGAATAGATTCGTATCTGGTTGACCTTCTCTTCCCACTGTTCGGCTGCTTCCGGGCCGGAACATAAGATATCCTTCACCTTAAGGCATCCGCGGGTTACTCTAAGATGGGTCAGACGATTCCCCTGCACATCCCTGGTTATCTTATATACCTTCGCCCCAAAGTCTCCCTGTCCGCCTCTCCATTCCCTCGCATAACACCCGAAGCCTTCCAGGAATTCCTTCACTCCGCTAAGCTTCAATGCCGATCCGAAATAACACGGATACGCCTTCCTCTCCCCGATCAGACGGATGATCGTCTCTTCCTTCAAGCCGCCGCTCTCCAGATACTCGTCCAACGCGGCATCCTCACACATGGCCAATTCTTCGAAGAACTCGCCGTCCTCCCCGCCGAAATCAATACATGCCCCGCTGAGCTCGCTCTTCAGCGTCTCAAGAAGCGTCTCTTTGTCCGTTCCCTCCTGGTCCATCTTATTGATAAACAGAAAAACAGGAATCTGATATCGTCCAAGCAGATTCCAAAGCGTCCGGGTATGCCCCTGCACCCCGTCCATACCGTTGATCACGAGAATCCCATAATCAAGTACCTGGAGCGTCCGTTCCATCTCCGCAGAGAAATCCACATGCCCGGGAGTATCAAGAAGCGTCACCTGCGTATCGCCAAGTTCACATACCGCCTGTTTTGAGAAGATGGTAATTCCTCGGCTGCGTTCCAGTTCATTCGTGTCCAGATATGCGTCCTTATGGTCTACCCGTCCAAGCTTGCGGATTCTTCCGCTAAGGTAGAGGATTGCCTCGGACAGTGTCGTCTTCCCCGCATCGACATGTGCCAGCATACCTGCACAGATATATTTTCTATGTTCAATTGGCTTATTTTCTGATGCATCACCCATCGGAAATGCCCCTTTCTGCAACTATAATTCAACTATTATAGCATAGATAGATTTTTTTTTCACTATGCGCGTGTATTTTTGCATTTTGCTTTTTGATATGATATAATTAGCTGAAATCAAAAAGAACAGGAGTGATTACCAATGGATATTTCAAACGATATTAGATACGCCGGCGTGAACGACCACGAAGTAGATCTGTTCGAAGGCCAATATGTAGTCAAGAACGGCATGTCCTATAATTCTTACGTGATCATGGATGAGAAGATTGCTGTAATGGACACGGTCGATGCCCGGTTTACTCACGAATGGCTGGATAACATTGAAGCCGCGACCGGCTCCCGCAAGCCTGACTATCTGATCATACAGCACATGGAGCCTGACCATTCTGCCAACATAGCCAACTTCATGAATGTATACAAGGACACCAAGATCGTATCCTCCGCCAAGGCATTTGTAATGATGAAGCAGTTCTTCGGCACAGATTTCGAGGACCGCCGGATCATTGTTGCCGAAGGCGACACACTCAATCTTGGCAGACACGAGCTGGCTTTTGTCACCGCTCCTATGGTACACTGGCCGGAAGTTATCGTCACTTACGACAGCTATGAGAAGGTCCTGTTCTCCGCTGACGGATTCGGCAAATTCGGCGCCCTGGATGTAAGCGAAGACTGGGCGGATGAAGCACGCCGTTATTATATCGGGATTGTAGGCAAATACGGAGCACAGGTTCAGAGACTCCTTAAGAAAGCCTCCACCCTGGACATCCAGACCATCTGCCCGCTGCACGGACCGGTATTGAAGGAGAACTTAGGTTATTACCTTGGACTCTATAACACTTGGTCTTCTTATAATGTGGAGGCGGCCGGAATCGTCATTGCCTACACCTCCATATACGGCAATACCAGGAAAGCTGTCGAAGCCCTGGCAGACAAGCTCCGGGTGAAAGGCTGCCCGCAGGTTGTAGTATATGATCTGGCGCGATGCGATATGTCAAGCGCAGTGGCCGACGCGTTCCGCTACGGCAAACTGATCCTTGCCACCACGACCTACAACGCCGACATCTTCCCATTTATGCGGGAATTCATTGAGCACCTGACCGAGCGCAATTATCAGAACCGTTTCGTAGGTCTGATCGAGAACGGATCCTGGGCGCCGCTTGCCGCCAAGACCATGAAACAGATGTTGGAAGGCTGCAAGAAGCTGACTTTCGCCGATACCACCGTCCATATCCACTCCGCGCTCAACGAAGAGAGCAGCGCTCAGTTAGATGCTCTGGCCGATGAATTCTGTAAGAATTATCTGGCGCAGCATGACGAGACCGCTGACAAGAACGACCTTACCGCACTGTTCAAGATCGGATACGGTCTCTATGTTGTCACTTCCAACGACGGGAAGAAGGATAACGGCCTGATCGTCAACACCGTGACACAGGTTACGAACACTCCGAACCGGATTGCGGTTACCATCAACAAGGATAACTATTCGCACCATATCATCAAACAGACCGGAATCATGAATATCAACTGCCTGTCTACAGATGCACCGTTCAAAGTATTTGAGAATTTCGGTTTCCAGAGCGGAAGAACTGTGGATAAGTTCGCCGGCTGCTCACCGCTCCGCTCTGACAACGGATTGGTATTCCTTCCAAGATATATCAACTCCTTCATGTCTCTGAAAGTAGAACAGTACGTTGACCTGGATACACACGGTATGTTCATCTGTACCGTCACAGAAGCACGTGTAATCTCCAACGTAGAGACTATGACCTACAATTATTACCAGAGCAACGTGAAGCCTAAGCCGGACACCGAAGGCAAGAAGGGTTATGTATGCGTGGTATGCGGTTACGTCTACGAAGGCGACGAGCTTCCTGACGATTTCGTATGCCCGCTTTGCAAACATGGAGTTTCTGATTTCGAGAAGATTGGTTAATACCGCAATACCAGGACAGGTAACAGACAGCGGCCCAATTACAGACCTGGGCGTTGTCTGCCGCCTGTCTCTTCTATTGTCCTGACAAAAATATCAGGCACAGCGCTGGCTGGTTACTTATTATTCGGTGTACTAGGTCACCGCAGATTCCCGTTCGCCGGATTATCCAGCAGCTTCCCGAAGCCGTCAAACCGCGAGCCATGGCAGGGACAGTCCCAGGAGTGCTCAGCCCGGTTCCACTGTAAGGCGCAGCCAAGGTGCGGACAGCGCTTCTCGGATATGGTGAGCAGGTTCGCAATTGCAGAATATCCATTGACAAAAAGCTGCGGCTTTATCATATTTCTCGAAGGAGAGAAAACCGGGGCATATGGATTCTCCTTCCCAAGGATCAGGTCTGTGAGGATAGAAGCCGATACCATAGAGGAAGTCATGCCCCATTTGTTGAATCCTGTCGCCGCGTAACAGTCCGGCATACTTCTGGAATATTGTCCGATATAAGGTATCCCGTCTAACGTCATACAATCCTGCGCCGACCAATAATATTTCTCATCCAGATTCGGATAATATAGCCTGGCATAATTCCTCAGTTCTTCCCAGTTTCCCCCGATCTTGCCGGTTCTGTGGGCGCCTCCGCCAAGCAGAAGATAATCCTTATAGTTCCTTAAGGACAGCCCCGTCTTCGCCTCATCCACATACATTCCCTTAAGCTTGGGCGCATCCTTCAGCGCGATCACATACGAACGATGTTGGTACATCTTAAGGTAATACATTCCATGCTTATTATCTATGGGAAAATGTGTCGCGAAGATCAGCCGGTCAAAGGTGATGCTGCCCTCCTCTGTAAGCGCCATATTTTCTGTAAATTCTCTGATAAATGTATCTTCGAATATACGCAATCCCTGCGCAATCCTGCTTATGAATTTCAGCGGATGGAACTGCGCCTGTTCCACGAACCCGACCGCCCCCGCCGTATGGATGGGAAGCTCGCACAGATCTGTCAAAAGCGGCTGAAATCCAAGCCGCGCCAATGCATCCGCTTCTTTTTCTAATATCTTCCGATCCTTCCTGGAATAGACAAAAGACGGCTTGACTTCATAGTCGCAGTCCACTCTCCGGCACAGTCTGGCAAACTTATGAACGGCATCCTGGTTGGCGTCAAGATACATCCTTGCCCGCTCCGCCCCCGCCTTCTCCAACAGTCTGTGATAGATCAGCCCATGCTGCGAGGTGATCTTCGCCGTGGTATTCCCTGTAATCCCCGAACCGATCCTCCTGCCCTCTGCCAACAGGTAATCCACCCCCGCCTTCTCCAGAAAATAAGCGCACAGAATCCCCGCCATCCCTCCGCCAACGATCAGTACGTCCGTCTTCCTTCTCCCGGTAAGCTTTTCGAATCGCGGCATCTCTGTATTTTCAGTCCAAATAGATCTCATCTCTACCACTTTTATCCCCTCCGTCCGGAAAATATATCACTCCCTAGTTTTGAACAATCAGCCCAAAAATATACCAACTACACTAAAATTTCCCGATTTTTTCTGCCAATATGCCAAATGAAATTCCGGCCATTCGTGCTATACTTTTGGTAAATGGAAATTTTTAGGAGGACAGTAGGATCTATGGGAATTATTTTTAATGAATCATCAGAAACCATCACCTTACACACAAGACATACATCTTATCAGATGAAGATTGGCAATCTGGATTATCTGCTTCATCTCTACTATGGACCGTCTATCCGCGATACGGATATGTCCTACCAGATCATGCAATATGACCGGGGATTCTCCGGCAACCCTTATGAATCCAGGAATGCACGCACCTTCTCGCTGGATGCACAGCCTCAGGAATTCAGCACACAGCAGCAGGGAGATTTCCGTACCGCCAGTATCGAAGTGGTCAACTCCGACGGCAGCTACTCCTTCCACGGCAAGACGGTTAATTTCAAGATCAAGGACGGCAAATACCAGTTAGATACTCTTCCCTGTGTATTTGCCGCTGCCGAAGACACAGTTGATACACTGGAGGTTACTTTGACCGATGAAGTCAGCAATGTCCAGGTAATACTTCTCTACAGCGTATTCGAGGAGGCCGATATCATCACAAGATCCGTGAAAGTCGTCAATTCCGACGCCGCGCCCATTCATCTTAAGAAGATCATGTCTGTCTGCCTTGACTTCTTGAACGGTGCAGGCTTCGATCTGGTAAGCCTCCCGGGACGCTACGGGCAGGAACGGCAGGTAGAGCGCCAGCACATGACACACCACATCCATACGATAGGAAGCGTGCGCGGCTCTTCCAGCCATCAGCAGAATCCGTTTGTCATCTTATGTGACAGGGATGCCACGGAAGATTATGGCAAATGCTACGGATTCTCCCTGATGTACAGCGGTAATTTCCTGACGGAGATCGAACTTGACCAGTATGACCAGCTTCGCCTTGTGATGGGTATCCATCCGAAGCAGTTCGTATACGAATTGAAGCCGCAGGAGGTCTTCGAAGCTCCGGAGGTCGTGATGGCATTTACCGAACATGGATTTACCGGTCTTTCTCACCTGTACCATGATTTCTATCGGACAAACCTGTGTCACAGTAAGTTTGTACAGAGAGTCCAGCGTCCTGTCCTTATCAATAGCTGGGAAGCCGCATTCATGGATTTCGACGATGTGAAGCTGGTCGAGATCGCCAAAGCCGCCAAGAATATGGGCGTTGACCTGCTTGTCATGGACGACGGGTGGTTCGGCAAACGTGATGACGACAACAGCGGACTCGGCGACTGGTATGTGAATACAGACAAGATCAAATGCGGGCTCCATAAGCTCGTGGAACAGATCAACGACCTGGATATGAAATTCGGTATCTGGTTTGAACCAGAGATGGTCTCCGAAGACAGCGACCTGTACCGGGCACATCCAGACTGGGCCATGCAGATCCCGGGCCGCCATGCCGTCCGTAGTCGGAACCAGATGGCTCTGGATATGAGCAGACAGGAAGTACAGGATTATCTGATCAAGAACATCAACGCGATTCTTGACGATGCCAACATCTTCTACGTCAAATGGGACATCAACCGTTCCCTTGCCGATATATGGTCCAACACACTGCCCGCCGAGAGACAGGGCGAGGTATACCACCGCTATATCCTTGGTCTGTACCGCGTGATGGATCAGATCATCAAGACACACCCGGATATATTATTCGAAGGATGCTCCGGCGGCGGCGGACGCTATGATGCTGCAATGCTGCATTATTATCCGCAATACTGGGTCAGCGACAACAATCACCCGATCGACCGCTTAAAGCTCCATTACGGAACCTCTTTCGTCTATCCGGTATGTACCATGGGTGCGCACATCTCAGACAGCGGCAGATTCGTACCCCTCAAGACTAAGGCTGTGGTTGCCATGTGCGGAACCTTCGGGTATGAGTTGGACGCAACCCATCTCAATGCCGAAGAGCAGGATATCTGCCGCGAGCAGAGCGGCCTGTTCCGCCAATATTATCCGCTCATCATCAAAGGAGATTATTACCGGCTTACCAATCCCTTTGAACCCGGCAACATGACCGCATGGCAGCATGTATCTAAGGATCGGTCCGAATCCCTCTTAAGCGTGGTTGTCACCAACCTGACCTGCAACGGTCCCCAGGAATATATCCGCGCCAAAGGGCTTGACCCCAACGCCATGTACAGCATCAACGGCGGTACAGAAGTATATTCCGGTTCTGCTCTTATGAATGCCGGACTTCCGATCAACCGCGAGGTAGAAGAATACAGTTCCTTCCAGTTCTATCTGAAACGGCAATAGTAAGGCAAGGGCCGTCAGGAGATTCGCGAATGCAGCGGCATCTCCTGACAGCCCTTTATCTGAACGTATATAAAATCCTTCTAATAAAATCTCGCAAACGATGCCGAGAGCGTCAATATATTCAGCCCCCACATTACGATTGCAGCAATGATTCCTATAATGCAGAGAATCTTCCCTGCCTTCGCCAACCCTGCCTTACTGGAACCTGCGCCCATCCTCGCTCTCGAAAATCCAAGACACGCAAGTAAAATACTCACAAGCGGAATCAGAAATGCAAATATCAAACTGAATATTCCAAATACCAGCCCCATCGTCGCCGCGCTGGAATTATCCACCGTCTGTACCGGCACCACATTCGGCATCGGACTCATCTGCTTCGGCGCACCCGTCTGATTCATCGGAATCGGCTGGTTAAGGGCAGCAAACAGTTGCTCCAGGCTTGCCTTATAAGGCTTCTTCTGCAGTGTCCCTACGAACCCGTCAAGATTCCATTCGCCCCCAAAGGTCCCCTTCATCCACGCTTCCAGATGGAATATCCCTCCTGAATAGTTCCACTTAAGGTACTTATACCCTTCCATCATAGCGTCTCCGGTACGGTACGTCGGCTCTCCCTTCCAGTCGGACATCACAAAGCTGTTCTTCTGCAGAAAATCATTCATCATGAACTGCACGAAATCATCCGGCTTGTTCAATACCAGGTCTCTTACATATCTGGCCATCTCTTCCCACTCCTTGCTTCTTGTAATTTCTATTTTGCGGGCCGCAAACTAAATAACCCTGATAATATATTAACGCAAAACCTACAAAATTACAACATTCCATTCTCTGCCGTTTAAAACACCAGCTCCTGCTGTTCCATCACTTCGATCTGAGACACGATCATCGTCTCCGGCTCATTCCCCCGCAGATGATCTGCTTTCAGGTATTGCATGCCGTTCCTCAGGCTTGCCGCGATCAGATTCAGTACATAAATATTGTCGAATCGGTTGTAGATCGACTCCCCGCCAAGACCGGTAAGGCAGATCAGCTGCGTATTCGACTTCTTCGCCACATCCATCAGCGGCTTCAGCAGATGCGATGCATTCGTCTGTGCAAAAGGATTATCCATCACCAGAACCTTGCCCTCGTTCCTGTCCGCAAATATGTCCGTATCGTCCTTCCTCATATAGTATAGAAGGCTTGAGAGAATAACGAATGCCGATAAGAATCCTTCTCCGCCGGAATTCCTGGCCACCTCCGTCCAGGTGATTGGGTACTCTCTCTGAGCTTCGATCTTATACAGGCGTATCTGCACGTTGCCGATCCCGACCACCGTATCATACAGATTCCTCGTTGTGATCTGCGTACCGAAATATTCCTGTGCGTTCTCATTCTGTTCGAACAGTCTTAACCCTTTCTGAGTGATCTCATCGATCATATCCTGCAGACGGATCAGATACAGATTCTCGTTCTCTTCCCATTCCGGGATCTGGAGTTTCAACATCTTGACCGGACGTTCCCGAATCGTGATGGTAGAATTATGGTCGATCCTGCCCAGGTTCTGGTGCACCTCACGAATATAGTCCTCCATCAGCTCCACGATCTTCTTCTTCTCCTTCTCCACCAGAGAGATATCTACCATAAGCTTCTCTATCAGGCTGTCATAAGACTGGAGAGTCGTTGACAGCTGCCGAAGCACGGCAGACGCATCCCCCGTCAGCTCCAGCATAGCCTCAAGCGGCTTCCTGTAGAAATCCTCCTGAAACTGCTCCATGCGCACGACCCGGTTCAGCAGCCTCGTAAGCCGTTCTCTTGCATCCCGGCCGTCCCGCTCCTTCTGCTTATGATCTCTGATCAGGATCCCCTTATAATTCCTGAGATTCTGTCCGTCCATCTCCTGGAAGTCCTGTTCCCACACAATCTGCTCTCCCAGCGGGAGATCACTGAATTCAGCCAGCGCCGTCAGATTCTCATCATAGATCCTAAGCCGCTCCTTCCGGTCCTCCGCCTGCTTCTCAGCCTCCTTCTCCTGATAACGGAACTGGTTCTTCCTCGCATCAAAATCCTGATCCTGGATCTTCGCCTTAGGAAGCGGTTCATCTTCCCCGCACTCGCTTTGCATCCTCTTCAGACGCTCGCTCTTCTGCTGACCGATCACAGCGATCTGCTTGTCTTCCTCATTCCAGAGTCTTTGTTTTACCGCAATCTTCTGCCTGCGGTCCTCAAGCATGATCTCCTGGTGTGTTTCCTCCTCACGGCTATAGGATATGTCTGACCATTCGTCCGCAGTAAGGCCGTATTTTCTCTGCAGATGTCCAAGCTCGTCCGCTGCTTCCTGACAACGGCTCCCAGCCTTCTGCTCCTGATCCTCCAACTCCTGGATCTCCTGGGACATACTGGATGTGATCGCTGCATATCTGGCCTCCAATTCACGGATATCTTCCTGACTGTCCCTCCCGGGATCATCCGCCATATCCGAATGATCGGCATACTTCTGGTACTTCTGCGCCTCCCTCTTAAGTTCCTCTCCTGTATGCAGCAGATGATTTCTCTCGATCTCTTCGGACTTCTGACGTTCTCTGAGCTTCTCCTGCTGTTCCTTCAAAAGCTTCTGTTTCTGGGTAAGCTTCTCGGCCTCCTTCTTGCAGCGCTCAAGCTCGTTCAGGTTCTGCTCATACAGCTCATAGTCCCTGCACAGACGGATAAAGTCTTCAAATTTTCTCTGCTTATGTTCTGTCTCCTTCCCGTTCTTACGGATATCCTGTTCCAACCGCAAAGTCTCTTCCTTAAGCGCGCTAAGCTCGTCCGTACATTCCCGGATCTCTCCGTGCAGCTTCCCGAGTTTCTCCGTAAGCTCCTTGATGCTCTTGTCGTTGGCATCCCACTTCTCTTTGCTGACCTCCTGGTTCCGAACCATCTCCTGCCGTTCAAAATACTCCTTGTACTCCGCCTGACGAATGGCAATCGCTTCTTTCTTTCTCTGGATCTGCCTCTCCTTCTCTTCGACCAGAAGGCGCAGCTTCTCTTCATTCAGCAGATTCTCATTGAACAGCACATAGAAGCTTACCCCGTCAAGCCGTATGATCCCGCTCTCCCGCTCGCTTTCACTTCTCTCCAGTAATTCTCTTGGCACGATCGGAACAGGAAACGAGGTATAGATCCCTTCAGTGTGCCCAGACAGCTTCTTAAGCTCTGCCTCTGACAGGATCAACGCATAGGGCAGGAATGGGTGACGGCGTACCAGCTCCAGATTCTGCTGCTCCGAGTACCCGTTCTTCCCTAACCACTCCATTCCATAGACCACATGGATTCCCAGATTCATAAGTTCCTGCTCCAGTTCCTCCGGCAGCTCCAACACCTTCCCCTGCGTCAGCCTGTGGTATTCCTTCTGCAGGATATCCTCTTCCTTCTCAAGCTTCCGCCGGATTCCCGCAATCTCCAGCAATTTTCTCCCGGAAGCATGCAGGATCTTCTCTGTGTCGAACAATACCGCTTCTTCCAGATTCAGGTAACTCAGTACCGTTCTTCGGTCATTAAGCTCCTGCTCATACTCCTTCCGAATATCCTCCTTCTGCGTCAGCATAAGCTTCCCCCGAAGCTGCCCGGCTTGCAGGTCCTGAAGCGCACGCTCCCGGCTCCTGCTTCTCTCCTGCGCCTGTTCCTGCTGTCTCTTAAGCCCCTGCCGTGCCCGCGAGAGCTTCTCAAGCTCCTTCTCATAAGCCTCTCGGCGGATCTCCAGCATTCCCGGCTCATATACTCCAAGAATATTACGGACCAGGGCTTCCTCATAGCAACGGTTGAAGTTGTCCTCTGTCCTGTCATAGGATGCTGCCGCGTTCTTTAACCCGCCTTCTCTGGCAGCATTCTGTATCAGTTCCTCTCCCAGAGTTGTCAGCCTGCATTCCGTCTCGCCAAGCTCCTCTGCAGTCGCCCTGACCTCTTCCTCATTCTCCTGCCTCTTCTTCTCATTCTCCTCTACAAGCTCCCCGTAATACCGCCTCAGCGCAGACCCCAACGCATTCCTCTCCGGCTCCAGGTCCTCTTCCTTCTGACGCGACACAAGAAGCTTCTGACGGATCAGCTCTAATTCCTCCCGCTCCTGCTCTGCCGCCTTCTGTTGTCTGGAGCATCTGAGCAGATGCAGCATCCTCTCGATCTTCCCGGCCTCCCCTTCCAGATCCTCCTTCTCGATCTCAATCATATCCCGGTTACTGGTATGATAATACTGCTCCTCATTGAGTCTGTGGATCTCGCTGGACAGCTTCTCATATTCAATCCTGGCTATCCGCTCCCGGAGCTCCTCGATCCTCGCAAGGATATCATTATATTCTTCCTCTGTCACACCATGCAGCCGGTTCAGTTCTGCAATAAAATGTGCCACAAGATTCTCCTGCCGCTTCACCTCTTCCGTCTTCTCAAAATAGTCTTCCGCTCTCTCCCGGATTCCTTCCGCCTCTTCCTTAAAAGCGCATATGATGTCGCGCCGCTTGATCTTGGTCTGGTTATCCTTGTACTGCCCCACATATTTCTCCAGAATGGTCTGGAATTCCTTCATGCGGTTCCGCTCCTTATTCAGCTTGCTCTCTACCGCGTCAAGAAACCATTTCTCCACCAGGCCTTTCTCGTCCCGGCAGTCCGCGAACAGCTCCGAAAGTCCCGATTCCTTAAGGTTCACCTTCTTAATGATCGTCTCCCATTCCTTATAATGGATCTGGTACTCCGTAAGCTTGTCAAAATACTGTCTGGACTGCGCAGCATTCGTCATATCATAATAGAAGAAATTCATCGAGCGATCCTTCTTATACGTCTCAAATATCTGCCTGCACGCCGCAAAATTCTTGAGGATCATCTCCTTCTTCCCCTTCTCCACCACCGGAAGATGGTGGATATCCTGGATACACGGTTCCTTATATTCACTGATGATATTGATCATCTCCAGATTCTCGCCGCTGCCTTCACCGCTCTCCTGGCTCCTTCGCACCATCATCCCCGTAAGGACATACCCTGCTCTGCCGTCCAGCGCCCACTCCACCAGGATAAATGACGGCTTGCTCGATGTAAAATAACTCTCGAAAGGACGGTCCTTCGCATCACGGTATCGCTTATGCACGAACGGAGCAAGCATCATCTGGACCAGCACCGACTTACCGCCGCCGTTCCTGAGCGAGAGCAGCGTACTCTCCCCATTCAGATGAAGACATTCATCACTGACACGAATCGCATTATTGTTGTAATTTACATTGATCAGCCTGACGGCCTGTATCTTACTCATCCTCCGTCACCCCCAGCACTCGCAGCACTCTGTGATAATTATTCTGGTTCAGCAGATTCCAGTCCATGAAATTATCCAGCTTCTTCGTAGTCTTAATCATCTCATCCTGCTCTACATACTCGATCAATCCCTGCTTCTGCAGGAATAACAGTATGTGATGCAGAAAACCTTCCTTCGTAGTCTTCGCTCTGGATCCCTTATCATCCGAGCGCAGCGCCTCATACGCCTCCAACATATTGGAGAATGCGATTCCCCCCTGCTCTTCTTCCTCCTCGTCCATACTCTGAGCGCCCTCCCTGAGCCGCGCAGAGATACAGTTCTGAAGCTCTCCCACCCGGATATATTCTCTCGCCTTACTGCTGCTCCCCTGACCGTCAAAGAATTCCACCAGAAGAGTCAGCACCGCAAATTGGGACAGATAATAATCCTTATCCGTACCTGACGATTTGCATAGCGCCGCCTTAAGCTGGGCTTTGGAAAACCCCAGAAAATGATTCTCCTCCCTGGGAATCAGGTAGATCACATTCCCATACCGCTCGATTCGGCTCTGGGCAATCTCTCCCTGGGATTTGACCAGGTTCTGAACCTCTTCCTGCTCCGTGTATGCCTTATATAGCTGTATCTCCTCTTCTTCCCGAAGCTCGTGATGTTCCAGAAGATAATAGAAGATCTCCTGACTGATCCTGACCTCCTCTAATTCATATGCCATATCTGCTCTCCCCGCTTTCCTCACATAACCCGAATCCGTACATTCGAACACCGGATCGTCTTTCGCTCCTGCGCCTCATTCAATATCCCTTCAAATGTCACCGTACTCCCATCCTCAATCCGATACGTCTCCACCTTACTGACGTGACGGAACATGGGATATTCCTCCACCAGGCGCAGCAGCATCTCATTTAACTGGAACTCTTCAGGACGATCCTGAATGAATTCACTGCGCTCCCTTAAAAGCGCGGCAATATCTATCTCCTGGTTCTTGATCAGTTCCACCATGATCTCCTTGAATATCTCGACATTGGGTATCAGCTCCCGGCGTTCCTCTTCCTTCTCCTGCGTAAGCGCCGAGATCTCCATAAGGGAGATCTCTCCCGTTCTTGCCGCATACCCAAGAATCCTGCCAAGACTCACTTCATAACGCTTAAGCTTCTCCTTGCGCAGCCGCTCCTGCTCCCTTATCCACTCCTCCTCATCAAAATCCAGTTCTTCCGCGGCATCCTCTTCTTCCCGCCTGCGCACCGGACGCTGCAGCTGAAATGCTTTATTCAGGTTATATACCTTCTCTATCTCCTGATTGAACAGCGGACGAAGAAAATAATCCAGATTCTCCAGGCCCTTAGGATCCTCCAGAATCTTATCATACAGCTCTGTCCGCATAGGAAACCGCCGGATCAGAGACATCTGCGACAGCGTCTCCAACTCCTTCGTATATAAAGCCTTAAGATCGAAATGACTGTTCAATATCTTCTGATGCTCATCGATCGTCCGGTTCAGATATGTCTCGATCACCCGGAGATTGCCAAGCTTCTCCTCCTCCTTCCCGCTGAGCCTCTTCACATTGATATTCTCCTCCTCCAACGCACGCGCACGGCTCTTCACCATCTCCCTGTAGTTCTGGAACTTCTGCTTCGTATCACTGATCGTATCCAGATTCCCTACCAGGATCTCCTCATAATCCTTCACTGAGTAATTCAATGCATTTCTCCGAATCTTCCCCATCGCCTCCTGGATCTTCTGAAGCTGGATCCTCAACAGGTTAAACACATTTTTGATCTCGTCCACAGCCTTGTCATAGCTCTGCTTCTCAAGATGCATCTGAAATATCATCTCATGGATGGTCAGTTTCATATTGTTCTCAATCTCAAGGGTTGCAAGAAGAAGATTATATCCGTCGTCTGTCAAATAATAAGAAGTGCGTCTGAATTCCTGATCTATGTAAATGATCCTGTTCGCTACATAGCTGATATGCAAGGTCTGATACGCATTCTGTTCGAAATCAAACCCGTCAAAATACATCGCCTTGCCCTCGTTGGACAACACAACATTGACCACGAAGTCTCCAAGCTGCCTGCAGTCATCATACGCCATATCCTTCCCGAAATGCTGTGTATTGACGGTGTCGATATAGGCCCCGATATCATCCATCGTACAATGCTCTTCCTTCAAAGACTGCTCCATAACGTAGAGCATCACAGCAAAGATCAGATTCAACTGCTCTCCAAGCGTCAGGAATCCATACTGCTTCCAAGTCGTCTTCTGGGCGCTGTTCTGGATCAGCAGCGCATACAGGCCTACATTCTTCATCCTTCTTGGAAAATGTTTTAAAAATTCATACTGCATCTTGTTCCTCTCTACCTAAAATCCGTAATATTCAATATCTCCTGCGGGATATATTTCCCGGACTCCAACAGCTTCCTCATCTTGTCTTCACACACCGTATCAAAATATGAGAAAAACTCCTCCCGGATATTCCGGTTCTGCTGCTCCTTCGTATCCGGAAGATTCTCCGTCCCGCAAGTCCTCTCTGCCTTCTCGATCATCGTCTCATATGCCGCCGCAAGCGGCATCACCTTCCGCTCCCCGGCGTTCATCTTCGCAAGACTCTCATAGATACCGATGCCCTCGTAATCAAGATCTCCGAAATAATAGATCCCATTCCTGCCATCCCTCATGTATGGCTCTACACACAGATCAAAATCCAGGAATGAACGCAAGATACCCTTCCCCGCACCATAGATCAGCGTTCCGAACTCCATCCCCAGGATTCTGCCGCCTCCCTCCATCAAATGACGCCGCATGCTATAGAAGGTATCCTTATTCTCCAGGATAAGAAGATTCTGCGGCACGTCCCGCGTATGCGAATAATATGCCAGCGGCTCCGTAGTCTGATAAATATGAAGAAACTCCTCCGTCAATCCGCAATTCTTCAAGATCCTCTTCCCCTGTTCGCGCCCCAGGAACTTCTCTCTGCCCCATATCTCGAAACTGCGCTCATTCACAGATTCCGCGTATTCCAAGTATTCCCTGCGCTCTTTGAGATATTCACTCAATCTCAAAACCCATACTCTGTCCTTCTCATAATTCCTCAGATGGGACAGATAATAATCCACGGAGAGCAAGGGATGCAGCCGGTATTTTAACTCTTCTTCAAGTGCAAGGTAATCCTTCTCCTGCTCGATCAGCCAATATTCCCGGTATAGCGCAGGATGCTTCCCATTCGTCCCGGATGCTTTCAGGGGCTTGATCCTTCCCTCTGATATGAGTGTCAGTATATATTCATATTGTTGGTTGTATGGAATATCCTGATGTGCTCGAACCAGAGATTCCAGAGTGATTCGCTTCATCTCTTCGCCTCATACTCTAACACTTTTCTGCCCATGATATCTTATACCCCTTTCTTACCGCCATAGTAATATCTCCCATTACATCCTTTAGCCATTTTCAATTTTAAACAATTTTTCTCGTTGGGACAGTTCCACTGCAATATGTGCTTTATCTAATATAGCCACTGGTAATTTATCCCTTAATATAGAAATTACTAACTGAATATTTTTATTTTGTAAAAATTCTGCGACCTTAATTAATTGATTATCATGCATAAGTTCTTTCTTATCATTGAGTAAAAAATGCAAACACGGAAGTTCTTCCTCATCAGCAAACAATAAATATGCCAAATCAAAACATAAAATTTCTCCCTGTTTCTTACCAGAACTCATATTAGCATTAAAGGCATTAAATTTATAAAACTGTTGTTCCTTTTTGTTTGTTTCTTTATTAAACGTAAGTGCATATTTCTCGCCATATAATTCTTGTGAAATATGAGAAAATATTTTATTAAATTTTTTAACCTGTTCCTTTAATAAAATTTCAAAATCTCCTGAAAAAAGATAATGATCTATGTTATCAATTTGCTCATTAAGTGTATCAATATTTTCTTCAACTTCATTTAGTTGAGAAATTATGCTTTCATACTCACCTTTTATTCTATATTTCTCATTTAATTCAAAAATTATTTTTTCTAACTCTTCAAAAGAATCCCCTTTAGCAACTTCATCTGTCAATTCTTTTTCTTTCCTTAATAATAGAGATAATTCCTCTTGTGAGTTCTGCAACTTCTGTACTAATTCAGGCAAATCTTGAGAAATATACTTTACCTTTTCTATCACCATATTATTATGAAAGGCAACTAAATCCTCAAATGTTTTTTGGACACCAGAAATGTTCTTTGTCACTTCTTCATATAACAATCTTAATTGTTGCAAATCGATATGCGAAATACTTTGTTCTAAATCCCTCTGAGATTCTTCTATCAAATTCTTACGAATTTCGAATTTGCTGATTAATGCACTTGTTCTATTAATATTATATTTAATAATATTAAGTTGCTCCAAATCTTCTTCTAATGTTTCATTCAAATTAAAAGACGCCTTTTTTTTATTAAGAACATCAATTTCATCATCAACCAAATCTAATGCTATTTCATAGGTTGTTTTTGTTTGCTTCTTCTCTAAACGCTCTCTAAATGTTTTTTCTTGATTGATTTTAGTAACCAGTGCCTGTTTTTTTGCACCTTCATTAAAAGTACATCCTAACAAATATAAATATAATGTCTCATATTCTACATCCGAAGTAAATTTATCCAATGTTTTTAAAGTATTATTTATGCTATTATCTTTATAACGGATATTATGCGATATAATTTGTCTAAAACTAGGTTTTTCGACATCTTTATCTGGCATTATATTTTTTTCTAATTCATCTTCAAAATCTTTATCAAGAACCGTTTTTCCATTAATTTTTCTAACAGTCCTTTTTCTCTGCAAAAAATTCCTGTGAATTTCTAATTGTCTTGCGTTTGAATCATTTAAGTTTTCAGTTAAAATAAGCTTAATTTCTATTTCCTCATCAAGCAAAAAGTTTTTTACAACATCGTAAGTTTCTTTTTTATTTTCTGTATCTGTATAAATTATACTCCCTTTCGCTCCCAAGCAAAAATCAACTAATTTTAAGACCGTTGTTTTTCCAACATTATTTCCTGTTGATTTAGTATCTTCAGCCGGGGTATCATCAATAATTAAATTTAGTCCAGAGTAAAAGTCTATTTCTCGAATAATCTCAGATGGACTTGATATTATAAGTTTTTTTATAAACATAATTGAATATACCCCCTTTCATTCATTCTAGCCGCTTCAATTAAATATAGCCAATCAAGACATAACATAAAAGTTGGAAAAGACATTTCATTTTTAGCCTTTACATTCTGATACAAATCCATAATTGTCTGATTATCCATTTTTTTCAATTCTTCAAGAACAAATGATCCATTATAGTATATACTCAATTCAGGATGTATATTGTCAGGTAACAACATGATTATATCCCTCCGGATTCTTAAATATCTTACAACGAATAAATGCATCTACAACTAAAATAGAGACACACATTTCCAATTCTTCATAAGGAATTTCCACATAATTTTTACTTTTCATTATTAGTTGAATTAAATTGTCTATAATAGAAAAAAACATCTCATATGGTTCTATATTTCCCCCTAATAATTTAATATACTGTTTTCGAATAACTGTCAAAACAGAGAGACTTTTATTTGCACCTTGCTTATCAAATTCTTTATACTTTTCGTCTAATCTACTATAATAAATTTTATAATCATCTATGGTAGGCTGTACAGTCAATAAATCATTAAATTCTATTTTTCTTAATATTTCAAATGAATTTATTTCCGGCGAATCAACTATACCTGACAAATCTTCCTGAGATAATATATTGATAATGGACGCCAAATTGGAATCGACCTTTACTATGTCAACAAAACTTCCCAACTCACCTTTTAAAAATTCATACAATCCTCGTTGAGCACTAATCTGCATATTCAAAACAATATTCAACAATGCCTTAATATCATATATATCGTCCGATGGAGAAAAAAAGACTTTATATGGATTCGTAAACGCTTGTACCCTTAGTTTATCAGCATCTCCTGAAATTGCAATAAACTTAAAACAAAATCCCGAATAATCTTCTAGAATCTTTTTAGCTAAAGAATTTTCAATCTTTTGTTTTGAAGCGGTAGACGAAACTTGAACAATAATCTTGTTTTTATTATCAAATAAATCTATTCCCTCTGTATTTTGTCTGACAGCATTAATATTTTTTAACTCATATCCCAACAAGTGATTCATAAGCTCAGCAAAAAATGTCTCAGAATAAATATTTAAATCTAGTAGATTTATTTTACCTCTACTTTTTATACGATATGATAATATATTTAGTTTTTCTTCTATGTAGTTAAAATAATTACTACGGTTCATTCCAGC
>Ga0137308_100159_pt1 | contig 127481 bp, 103 predicted proteins | sample Inofrocosms_June_FD_97181 | JGI IMG/M metagenome (GOLD analysis project Ga0137308, IMG submission 97181) | Mouse cecal microbial communities from Vienna, Austria - N-Acetylneuraminic and N-Acetylglucosamine D2O microcosms_June | ecosystem: Host-associated > Mammals > Digestive system > Large... | reverse complement strand
AGAGGAGCATTTATGGACGGGGCAACGGTATTGCTGGTTGAAGATGAAGCCAAGCTGTTGGAGACCTTATCAGATTTCCTTGAGTTAAACCACTACCATGTCATACAGGCAACCGACGGGCTGGATGGAATACAGAAATTTAACACACACCATACAGATATAGATATTGTGCTGCTGGACGTGATGCTTCCTTTTGCCGATGGTTACGAGGTATTAAAGCAGATTCGTTTATGCTCTAATGTGCCGGTAATCTTATTGACGGCGAAAGAAGAAGTGGAAGATCAAATTAAAGGTTTTTCTTATGGCGCGGATGATTATATTATAAAGCCATATACGTTATCAATTGTAAAATTACATATTGAAGCTGTGCTCAAGCGTTATGGGTATGGAAGGGATTTTCTCTATGCGGGAGACGTTAAAATAGAAGTAAGGGCGAAAAAAGTCTATGTGAAGGATGTTTTTATTGAGACAACGCCCAAAGAATTTGAGCTGCTCCATATTCTGATAAGGAACCAGGGGGCAGTGCTTACGAGAGATTACATTCTTGATACGGTCTGGGGAGATTACTATGTTGGGGATGTGCGGACAATTGACACTCTGGTGAAACAGTTGAGGAAAAAATTGGGTGATACCTCATATATCCGAACGGTTTATGGGGTTGGATATTGTTTTGAGGTAAAGGGAAATGAAAAGAAAGATTAGCGCCTGGATTTTTATGACGTACTGGATATTGGCCCTCATGATTGTCAGTTGCTGTGTATTGTGTTATAAGGTTTTCTTTCCGTTGTATTATGATATGACGAAGGATAAGCAGATACGCGAAGCCTATCTTGATATAGAAGACCTTGATCTGGCTAATCTTGAGGAGGAGGATTTTTCGGTCTTTGCCGATTATGAGGAAGAAAACCTCAGTTTTACCATCGCAGACGAGGAGCTGAATCCCGTTTATACGACCAGGGGAAGTAACATCAAATATTTGATATATAGAAATGTGGAGATGAAAAAAAATCTCTTTTCTAAGAAACCTGGAGTAATAAAAAGAAACAGTAAATTGAAGGAGACGACAAAGCTCAGAGGGATCATCACCCAGAACAAAATTGATTATTATGTCGTTATCAAAGATACCATCCAGAAATTGGGAACAGGCAAAGTGTCTGAACAGTGTTTGGCTGTTGTTTCGGTGTCGATGTTCTTGCTGGGCAGCCTGCTTATCTGGAAATTTTCTAAGAATTTGTCTGCACCGATGGAGGGACTTGCGGATGTGGCGGAAAAGATTGCCAAAGGAGATTTTGCGAAACGTGCTGTGGGAAAGGACAAATATGAGGAAGCCGTCAGGCTTACCCAAAGTATCAATAGCATGGCTGAACAGCTTGAGCGGAATGAGGAGCAGATTGAGGAGAACAGGCGGCAGCAGCTTCGCCAGAATATGTACCAGGAGCGTATAGACAAGGTGCGTAAAGATTTCATGGCGAATATTTCCCATGAGCTGAAGACGCCGCTTGCCGTAATTTCCAGCCAGTCTGAGATGCTTGGATTTGCGGACGGGGAGAAAAGGCAGTATTATCTTTCCTCTATTCAAGAGGAAGTGCAGAAAGTCACTGGCATGGTCAGCAGGCTCTTAGATTTCTCCGCTATGGAAGACATGATGCAGAAAACGCTGGATATGAAGGAGGTTATGGAATATATCCTCATGAAATATGAGGGATTGGTAAAGAAGAAACATTTGCATATGGAGACTTTTCTGGAGGATGAATGCTTTGTGTACGGCGACCAGGAATATATTGAACAGGCAGTCAACAATTATATGATGAACGCCATTGAGCATATGAATATGGGAGGCAGTCTCAGGGTCACATTGAAGAAGCAGAAGAACAGTATTCGGGTGGGTGTGTATAATACAGGCAGACAGATACCCAAGGAAGACATGGAAAAGATATGGAGTGGGTTTTATACCACGAAGCAGAAGAGTGCGGACGCTTATTCCCATGTGGGATTGGGATTGTACATTGTACAGAATGTGGTTACTATGCAGAATGGTAAATGCGGCGTCAAGAATCTGCCCGAGGGCGTGGAGTTCTGGTTTACCTTGCCGCGGGTAATGCCGGTATCGGAGAATTCATAGTTTGATTATAGAAATTTATCAGCTCTTTTAAGGGAGTTGCCATACTAATGAAAATTGCGAGATATAGATTCGTTCAAAAGGTTTACATTGCTTTGCAATGTAAACAACATGCACAAAAATTATCTTGGGAAGCTAGCTTCCCAGAGTGATTTTTGTGCATTCTGTCTTTGCCGCATAAGCGGCAAGACCTTTTGAACGAGTAAATAGATTCGTGCGACAGCTTCTTTTGGTACTATAAATTTACAAAACGGGGAAATTCAAAAGAATAAAAGTGTTGACATAACCGGTAAAAGAGAGTATGCTAGGTACAGAGATTTGAAAACTTCATATTGTAATATTTTCTCTTATTCAGAGTGGTGGAGGTACATAGGATCTGTGAAGCCACGGCAACCCCTAATGGAAGGTGCTAACCTGAGCGAGTGATCGAACAATAAGAGGATTTGATTATCTTTCAGACTATCAGGTTCGCTTATTTTTATAAGCGAATTTTTTATATCAAAAATATTTTTACATAACTTTTGATATAAAAACAAATACGCATAGCTTTAAATCAAAGGAGGAAGCAGAAATGGATAAAAGATTATTTACTTCGGAATCAGTGACAGAAGGACATCCCGATAAACTCTGCGACGCAGTGTCGGATGCGATTTTAGATGCCTTAATGGAGCAAGATCCCATGAGCCGCGTTGCCTGTGAGACGGCAGCATGTACAGGATTTGTTTTGGTGACCGGCGAGATTACAACGAAAGCACAGATTGATATTCCCCAGATTGTGAGGGATACAGTGAATGAAATTGGCTATAATGATGCGGCAACCGGGTTTGACGGAAATACATGTGCCGTTATGGTGGCCTTAGACCAGCAGTCGGCAGACATCGCCATGGGTGTGGACAAAGCGCTCGAGGCAAAAGAAAATAAAATGTCTGAGGAAGAATTGCAGGCAATAGGGGCGGGAGATCAGGGAATGATGTTCGGTTATGCGAGCAATGAGACGCCGGAGCTGATGCCTTATCCGATTTCCCTTGCACATAAACTTGCTTTACAGCTGACAAAGGTGCGTAAGGATGGGACATTAAAGTATCTGCGTCCAGATGGTAAGACCCAGGTATCGGTAGAGTATGATGAGAATGGGAATCCAACAAGATTAGAGGCCGTAGTATTGTCTACGCAGCATGATGCGGACGTTAGACAGGAACAGATACATACAGATATTAAGAAATATGTATTTGATCCCATTCTCCCCAAGGAAATGATAGATGAGGACACGAAGTTTTTCATTAATCCTACGGGACGTTTTGTGATAGGAGGTCCCCACGGAGACGCAGGACTTACCGGGCGCAAGATTATTGTAGATACTTATGGCGGATATGCGCGTCACGGCGGCGGAGCATTCTCTGGAAAAGATTGCACAAAGGTAGACCGTTCGGCAGCTTATGCAGCCCGTTATGTGGCAAAGAATATAGTGGCGGCAGGTCTTGCAGACAAATGTGAGATTCAGTTGTCTTATGCAATCGGCGTGGCGCAGCCTACGTCTGTGATGGTGGACACATTCGGAACGGGAAAAATTTCGGATGAGAAGCTTGTGGATATCATTCGTGAAAACTTTGATCTTCGCCCGGCAGGAATCATTAAGATGCTGGATTTGCGGCGCCCTATTTACAAACAGACAGCCGCTTATGGACATTTTGGGCGCAACGACTTAAATTTACCCTGGGAGGCAACGGATAAGACAGAGATTTTAAAGAAGTATTTATAAGAATAATTTATTTGCAAATGTGAGGAAGAGGCGCTGTTAGTGAAACGGCGCCTTTTTATCTTATAGGAAACACCATGGCGCGAGAAAGTGTGAGTGGTCCTACCTATAAGATAAAAATAAGGATGCGCGCTTGCACAAATACCTTGTCACACGAAAATGTTAGCGATTTTTCGCTTGGATAAAAAACTTTTGCCGTGTATTGCACAAGCATTATCCTCATGTTAAAATGAAACAAAAAGTCAGTTGAAATTAGTGGGTAAATGTATGAAAAAAAGCAGAAAAATAATGATAGCCGGATTGGCAGTGAGTTTATTAATATTGGCGTGTTTACTCTGTATGGCCGGAAAAGAAATGATTTGGGATAATGGTAAAGGGACGCAGGAGGCGGCGTACGATGCAAAGAAGCAGAACCAGAGAGCGGAAGAGGCAGATTTGCAGCTCCAGAATCCAGATGGGGAAGAGAGAGATTTGCAGCTCCAGAATCCAGATGGGGAAGAGACGGATTCGCAGCTTCAGAATCAGAATGGAAGTGGAAAAGAGCAGAATACATTAACTCAAAATGAGAGCAGTGAGGAGCAGAATGCAACAATACAGAGTGAAAGTAAGGAAGAGCAGATACAAAAAAAATTGTCGTCGATGACCGTGGAGGAGAAAGCCGCGCAGCTATTTATCGTGACGCCGGAAGCATTGACGGGCTATTCTTCTGTGACGCAGGCGGGGGAGGCAACCAAAACGGCATTACAGGAGTACCCAGTCGGAGGCTTAATTTTTTTTGAGGGAAATATAATTTCTGAGCAGCAGGTGGCAAAGATGATAAAAAAGCAGCAGGAATTCAGCCAGGAGAGAATCGGATTGCCGTTGTTTACTGCTGTTGATGAGGAGGGAGGGAAAGTTACACGCATTGCTGATAATGAGAATTTTGATGTGCCGTCTTTTCCTAATATTTCTGAGATTGGCTCAGGGCAGAAGACAAACTGGGCATATGAGCTGGGCGACAGCATTGGAACATATTTGAGCCGTATGGGATTTAACTTGGACTTTGCGCCGGTTGCGGATGTTTTGTCGAATCCTGAGAATACGGTTGTAAAACAACGCTCTTATGGCAGTGACGCGCAGAAAGTCTCGCAGATGGTTCAGGAGAATTTGAAAGGTTTGCAGCAGCATCAGGTATTTGGCTGTATCAAACATTTTCCGGGGCATGGAGCTACTCAGGGGGACACACATGACGGTTATGCCTATACGGATAAGACATGGGAGGAATTGGCTGACAATGATATCATTCCATTTGAGGATAGTATTGCCTGGGGAGTTGAATTTGTGATGGTAGGGCATATTTCTCTTCCAGAAGTAACAGAAGATGACGTGCCAGCGTCACTGTCCCCATTTGTAATCGGTAATCTGCTGCGCGCAAAGCTGGGATACGAGGGAATCGTGTTGACGGACGCTTTAAATATGGGGGCGGTAACAGATCAATATACTTCTGCGCAGGCAGCGGTGAAGGCGATCCTGGCCGGCAATGATATGATTTTGATGCCGCTTGATTTTAAGAGCGCTTATGCGGGTATACTGACTGCTATACAGGATGGCACGATTTCCCAAGAGCGTTTGGATGAATCGCTGGCAAGAATACTAAGAGTGAAATTATCTTTATAGATTGAGGAGAATGTAAATGAGAGAAATGATATTATTGTTTCAATTTGAGGATAGAACCAGGAAAAACAAGCTCATGAGGGCATTGCTTCCTTTGCGTATGAAGATCAAAGAGGTTTCGTGGGAGGATTATGGGAAACCAATGGGATATCTGGCTGGCATGAAAGAATTTGTGGAAGGGAACGAAAGTGATTTTCCAGGAGCAGCGCAGTTGGACCGGGAAGAGGTTTTGCATGAGAGGCTTTCAGGGGAAATGCTGGTGATGGCGGGGCTTAACGGAGACAGAGTAGATCAGGTTTTGCGCTCGCTCCATAAAGCGGGGATTTCTATCCCTTATAAAGCGGTACTTACATCGTCTAACCAAAGCTGGGATGCATGGAAATTATTTGCGGAAGTCAAACAAGAGCATGAGATGATGACTTAGTACAGGGACAGGAAAGCCTTGCGCCGGCAGATAGAGCCGTGTATGGGGCGGAAAGGTTACAGACAATGGAATGGAAGAAATTACTCTGTGATGACAGGGTGAGAAGTTACAAAAGCAATTCGTCTGGGGATTTTCGGACAGAATATGAGAAGGATTACCACAGGATTATCGGGAGCGCATCTTTCCGCAGAATGCAGGATAAGACGCAGGTGTTCCCGCTGGACAAGAGTGATTTTGTCCGCACCCGGCTGACACATTCTCTGGAGGTGTCCTCGTTTGCCAAATCATTGGGACAGAATATCGGCAAAGGCATTATCCGGGAACAGAAAGATATCGAATTCTTGCCGGAATATCAAGGATATGTCTGCGACATCCTGCAATGTGCGGGTCTTTTGCACGATATTGGCAATCCTCCGTTCGGCCACTTTGGAGAGACCGCAATCCGCGGCTGGTTTCGGGCAAATCTGCCGCAAATAAGATTCCAGCGCAGGGATGGAAATGCGCAGCCGTTAAGCGAAATACTTTCATCGCAGATGAAAGAGGATTTTTGTAATTTTGAGGGTAATACGCAGGCGTTACGGCTGGTTTCTAAGCTGCACTATCTGGTAGATGAGAATGGAATGAACCTGACAAAGTCGTTGCTGGGAACCATTATAAAATATCCCTGTTCTTCTCTGGAAATTAGCAAAGGCAGCCATATCAAATATCATAAAATGGGATATTTTTATGCCGAGCGGGGGCTGTTTGGCGATTTACAGGAAAGTCTGGGCACGCATGGGCATCGTCATCCGCTGGCATTTGTGTTGGAGGCAGCGGATGATATCGCATATAAGACAGCGGATATTGAGGATGCAGTAAAAAAAGGCTGTATTACCTACGGTCAGCTTGTGAGGGAACTTAAAAATTTTGGCGCAAAGCTCACAGGCGGACACAAAGATGCATTTGACAAGATTTCACACAGCCTGGAGCAGAAATATGAGAGGGCGTTGAACAGAGGCCTGCAGCAGGCGGAGGGAAATGCTGTGCAGAATTGGGCGGTCTATGTGCAGGGATGGATGATAAATGCTGCTACAGAGAATTTTCTCAAGAATTATGACGCGTTGATGGATGGTAGTTATGGCTTCCATGGGGAGGATTTATTTACGGGCACCGACGGGGAATTTATGATGGCTGCATTGGGCGATATTGCGTACCGCTATGCGTTCCAGATTACACCGATTTTAAAACTGGAAATTGCGGCGCAACGGATTTTGGATTTTCTGCTGGATGCGTTTGTGCATGCCGTTTTATACTATGATACAGAAACAGCCCTCACTGAGGTTCAGAAGAAAATGATGTCGTTATTGTCCGATAATTATATTGCAATTTATCGGCGGTTTGCCGAGCGGGTAGAAAAATCAGAGCAGGCCCCTTCTCAGAAAGAAGCGGAGAAATTATATCTCAGGCTGCTTTTGGTAACGGACCATGTGTGCGGAATGACGGACAGCCATGCCAAACGGCTGTATCAGGAGTTGAACGGCATAGATTAGTCCTGAAATAAGCGTATGATACATAGAAATATATTTTGGTACATAGAAGAAGGAGGAATACAAATGAATCGAAGCATGATAAGATGTTTATGTGCGCTCGCCACAACGGCCTGCTGTCCAGTGGGCTTTCGGGAACAGCTTTTGCCCTGGAACAGCAAACGGCACAGCAGGCAGCGTATGGCGCGCAGGCCGATGATGGCCGCGGCACAGAGGAGAACGGGATTACAGTCACGACAGCGGAGGCGTTTAAGACGGCGCTGGCAGAGCGCAAAAGCCCGATTATTGTGGAGAAAAGTATTTCAATTAACGATGCGGCGGATTCGGACAACAGGATGCTTCCGGTAGAGTTTCCGGCAGATACTATTGTTCAAGGAGCGGAAGGGATTGACATTACGTTCCGAAGCCCGATTCAGCTTGCGGGGGATGGGGTTTGTTTTAAAAATATTGGTATTAAATTTAATTCCACCAATGCATTGGGCAGCGTACCGCACCGGGAGATTTTTCTTGCAGGGCATAGTTTGACGTTGGACAATGTGCGCACTTACCTCAAAGGAGCTGGCAGTGACAGTAATGACCCCATGTTAGGCACGGAGGATGAATTGCTTCCGACTGTGTATGCAGGAGGTTTTACAACAGTGCAGGGGGAGGCAAGCCCCAATGGGACGAACGCGTCTCTGACCGTACAGAATTCTAACAGGGAAACAATGTTGCAGGCTGTCTATCTGGGACATGGAGCCCAAGACGATAATAAGTCGCCTTATCAGGGAAATGCCGTGCTGCATCTGGACGCCGGCGCGATTGTAAGGGATGGGGTGGACGCCTCCTTAAACAGTCAGGCGGAGATTTTGATTTCAGATAAGGCAAACACTCATGCAGGTATAAGCGATATATATGGAAATGATCATACGAATCTCACAGTGAACCGAAGCACTATAGAGGGAGCGACAGTCATTAATGTGGGCAATACGGTGTTGCAGGAAGGGGCTTGCCTGTCGCTTATGACAGCGGTCTTGCGCAACGTTACGCTAAGAAGCGGCGCCTGTCTCGACTTAAATGGGGCGGGGGATGTAGTTATTGCGGGGGATTTTGCCGGAGTGGAAAATCAGACGGAGGAGCGAGGAATTCTTGTTGTGGGCCAGGAAGGCTCATTGGAAGTTGCGGGCGCCGTTACCGGAACTACGCAGCTACAGACAAAAAGCCGTTATTTCCCGGGGGCGTTTACAGCAGGAAAGCCGTATGTCACTGTGAAAGGAACATCTGCGGAAGATAATTTTGTGTTGTCACAATCAAGTTTGGATAACGGTTTTAAACTTAATTATAGCAGTGGTATATGGACTGTAGACAGGGAGCAGACAGGTCTCGTAAATGTCAGCAGGATTGAGGTTCTTTCCTCGCCGGGGAAAGCGGATTTGAGAAAAATCGCGGTCAAAGAAGACGGCACGATACCTGATGAGACTGCATATTTTGAGTTAAACTGGTATGATGAGAACGGTGAAATTATTGACAATGATGTAGTGGAAGATTATGTATTTTATGATGGCGGGTATATAGTTGCCATTAAGACAGAGTATTGGAAGTCTGATGATCCGGCAATTTTGGACAGGATGGATTGGGCGCAGCCGGTTTTCCTGATGAGTTCTGAGCAGAATCCAGGGAAGTACTATATGGTAGCATATGAAGGGGCGCAGCCTGGGGATTATACATTTCTTTTCTGCTCTGATTACTGTGAGAAAGACTTAAATACCGTGGCCGATGTGAAAGCATTAAGCAGTACAGTGCTCGAAGAACAGCGCGTGGTATTTTATGACCAGGATTCTCCTGATCCGGGGGAGCATGAACATGCATACCAGGAGAAAGTGACAAAAGAGGCGACGTGTACGGAAACCGGGGTTAAGACATACACATGCAGCTGCGGAGAAAAGTATACAGAAGAGATAGCCGCGTTGGGACATAAAGAAGTGATAGACGCGGCAGTGGCGCCGACAGAGACGACGGAAGGAAAAACAGAGGGAAGCCATTGCAGCGTGTGCAACAAGGTATTGAAGGAGCCGCAGACAATTCCGGCGACAGGCAAGCCAACAGAACCGACAGACCCGGAGGAGCCGAAAGACCCGGAAGAACATACGCACAGTTATTATTGGGCAATCACAAAAGAGGCGACATGTACGCAGACAGGTGTTAAAACATACGTTTGTAGTTGTGGAGATAACTATACGGAAGTAATTTCTGCGCTTGGCCATAGGTATTGCAAAAAGAGTATTCCGGCTACGTTAAAGAAAGATGGAAGCGTAAAGAATGTATGCAGCGTTTGTTTCGATACGAAGGTGGCAGGTATCATTTATCGTGCGCAGAAGATTGTGCTGAATAAGACGGATTACATTTATAATGGCAAGATAAAATCGCCTTCTGTGTCTGTCAGGGATAGCAAAGGAAAGCGGCTCGCCGCAGGTAAAGATTATCAGGTATCTTATGGGAAAGGGCGCAAAAATCCCGGCGTCTATACAGTAACCATTACCTTAAAAGGAGATTACAGCGGCAAATTATCAAAGACGTTCACCATCAGGCCGAAAGGGAGCAGCCTCGGTAAGATTACGGCGAATCGCAAAGGGTTCCAGGCATCCTGGAAGAAACAGCCTTCGCAGATCAGCGGATATCAGTTACAGTATGGCGCATCAAAAAGCTTTAAGGGCAAAACATCAAAGATAGCAGACATCCGCAAAGTCTCTACCGTAAAGAGAAAAGTAGAGAAGCTCAAGGCGAACAAGAAGTACTACCTGAGGGTTCGCACATACAAAACAGTGAAAGTAAATGGGAAAAGCAAGAAGCTGTATTCTGACTGGTCAAAGGTGAAAAGCGTGCAGACAAAGAAATAGTGCGAAAATACTTGACAGCGTCACATTACTGTGCTAAACTGCATATAATTTAAAAATAAAACAAAATCAATGAGCAAAAGTAGTACCATAGAAAGGTTCCTCACAGAGAGTTATCGGCTGGTGGAAGATAACAGGAAAGTTTTATGGGAATGGATTTGTTAGATGCAAAGCGAAATCATAGTAGCGGATGCCGTGTCCTCACGTTACAGGGGTAAGATATCATGTGTATCGGATTGAGATTATAGAATTGGTGGCGGATATTTCTGATTTGAAATACCCGCTTTTTTATCTTATAGGAAAGTAGTCGCAAAGCGACTATTCCCTATAAGATAAGGGAGTTGATGCGGACTTGTCTGCTTTGTTCCAATTCTATAATAAAACAGGGTGGCACCACGACCAACATCGTCCCTGGTAAAAGTTTAAAAACTTTTACCAGGGACTTTTATCTTATAGGAAAGCAGTCGCAAAGCGACTATTCCCTATAAGATAAAAACAATTATGCGCACTCGCACAGGCGGTAACTATTGCTTCGCATATGTGCTCGGCGCGTCAAAGTGTGCAAGCCAATCCATCATGAATGGAGGGAAGTGGGTTGAAGAGGGCCTGCCCACTTTGTATTATCACCAATGCCGAAAGGAGACGGAATATGAAACGAATATTGAGAGTTTATAAACGCACGGTCAGTATTGTAAATGAAACATCTGTGGAGCTGTACGAAAATCTTGTAGGGAGTGAGAGAGGATTTTTGCTGGAGAGTTATGATAAGAATTATGATCGTTACACGTTTTTTGGCGCACAGCCGCAGGAGATTATATCATCTCGAGGGAATGCGCTGGTGATTCAGCGGGAGGGCGAAGAAGAGGTGAGAGAGGGCAATCCGCTTTCACTGCTAAAGCAGTATTACAGTGAGTTTGAGATTCGCAAGGAGGCGGATGGGTTGAATTTCAGCGGCGGACTGGTGGGAAACCTGGGTTATGATTTCGTGCGCTACACGGAAGAGCTGCCGGATGCAAATGCGGATGAAATTGGTATTGAGACAATTCAGATGATGCTGATGACGAAATTCATGGTTGTCGACCATGTAGCGGAGACGATGACTGCCGTTGTTCTTGAGGATGACAATGCGGAGGGGAGAGAGAGGGCTTTGCAGGAGGCGGATGTTCTTATTCGGCGCGCGAGAGGCAGCGGAGAGGAGAAGCGGCGGCAAAAGGCCTTTACCCATGACGGAAGGATTGTCAAAAAATCCGACAGCTTAGAAGATTACTACCGCAAGGTGGACAAAATCAAAAGTTATATCCGGGAGGGACATATTTTCCAGACTGTGCTCTCTCAGAGATGGACGATAGAAACCGGGCAGGATGGTTTTGCATTATATAAGGAACTGCGGCGGTTAAATCCATCCCCCTACTTGTATTATTTCAATTTCGGGGCGTTTGAAGTGATTGGCAGCTCGCCGGAAATGCTGGTAAAGAGGCAGGGCAAAAAAGTATTTACTTGTCCCATTGCCGGAACCAGGAAGCGCGGCAGAAATGCAGCGGAGGATGAGATATTAAAGCTTGATTTGCTCAGTGATGAGAAGGAGCGCGCCGAGCATGTAATGTTGGTGGATTTGGCGAGAAATGATATGGGAAAAATTGCAGAGTTCGGCACTGTAAAAGTAACGCAGTTCATGGAGGTTCAAAATTACTCCCATGTCATGCATATTGTGTCCATGGTCGAGGGACAGGGCAAGGAACGTTTGCATCCTTTGGATTTAGCGTCATCGTTTCTGCCGGCGGGAACTTTAAGCGGCGCGCCCAAAATCCGTGCGATGGAGATTATAGATGAATTGGAAGAGAGCCGCAGAGGTTTGTATGGAGGCGCGACCGGCTATGTGGATTTCGGCGGGGATATGGATTTGTGCATCACCATCCGCACGATGGTAAAAAGAGGCAATCAGGTGTATCTACAGGCAGGCGCGGGTATTGTGGCAGATTCCCAGCCGGAAATGGAATACCAGGAATGCTGCAATAAAGTAATGGCGTTGGCAAAGACGTTGGTGCAGGAGCAAAATCTGTAACACGCGCCGCCGCAAAATATAAATTCGGAAATGAGGAGGAAAGCAATGGTACTTTTAATTGATAATTATGATTCCTTTACCTACAACTTGTATCAGTATATGGGAACTTTCAGGCCAGATATCGAAGTGGTGCGCAATGACAGGATGACGGTGGAAGAGGTTCAGGAATTAAAACCGGAGAGGATTGTGCTCTCGCCGGGGCCCGGGCGTCCCGGAGACGCCGGTATCTGTGTGGATGTGGTAAAGAAATTTTTGACGGAGACGCCGATTCTGGGAATCTGTTTGGGGCATCAGTGTATCGGGGAGGCTTTGGGGGCCACGGTAAGCTATGCCAGGGAATTGTGCCACGGCAAGCAGTCAGAGATTGTGCACAAGGGAGAAAGTATTTTTCAGGGAATTGATGCGCCGGTTAAGATTGCGCGTTACCATTCGCTTGCCGTAGAGGAAGAAAGCCTGCCAGCCTGTCTTGAGGTGTTGGCGCGCACAGAGGATGGAGAAATTATGGCCATGCGCCATAAGAAATATCCGGTAGTAGGTTTGCAGTTCCATCCCGAGTCCATTTACACGGAGCATGGAAAACGTATGATAGATAACTTTGTAAACGGTGTAATCTGAAAGGGGCGTTACATGATATTAGATAAAATTGTAGCAGATAAAAAATTGCGGCTGCCATTGCACAAGTCTATCATCAGCGAGCGTAAAATGCGCGCGCTTGCACAAGAGGCAATCCATGAAAGGCCGCAGCATCCGTCGTTCTATGAAGCCTTGGCAAAGCCGGGCATTTCTATCATCGGGGAGTTCAAGAAGGCGTCTCCCAGCTTGGGGAAGATTGAGAGCAAACTTCATCTTGAGGAGCGGATTGCAGAATACAATGCTTGCGTGGACGCCATTTCCTGCCTGACGGAAGAAGATCATTTTCATGGGAATACAAGATATCTGCAAAAAATTCGCGCAATTTCTCCGCTGCCCATTATCCGCAAGGATTTTATGATAGACGCGTATCAGTTTTATGAGGCGAGGGTAATTGGCGCAGACGCTGTTTTGTTGATTGCGGCGATTCTCGATGATGCGCAGATGCGGGATTTCTATCAATTAGCCGGGGAACTTGGCATGGACGCGCTGGTGGAGACGCACGATGAGCATGAGATGGAGCGCGCACTGAAACTGGATGCAGAGATTATCGGTGTGAATAACCGTGATTTGCGTGATTTTACCATCCGTCTGGAGACGACAAAACGTTTGTCAGCCATGGTTCCCCAGGGAAAGATTCTGGTAGCGGAAAGCGGCATAGTGAATGATGAAGATGTGAAATTTCTCAAGGATTGTTCTGTAGACGCATGTTTGATTGGCCGGGCGTTTATGGAAGCCGAAAATCCGGTGGCGTTGGCAGAGCGTTGGAAGTCGTTGTAGAAATTTTGTTTGGCGCATGAAAAAGGAGGGTAACAGTAATGGCGAATAGAAGAGGTTCACCGCAGATAAAAATTTGTGGGATTACGCAAGCCTGGGAAGCATTTTATTTGAATGAGGTTCATGCGGAGTATGCAGGATTCGTATTTTGGCAGAAAAGTAAGCGTAATGTCAGTTTTACGCAGGCAGAAGAAATTCATAAATTTTTGGCAAAAAGTATCAAGCGGGTTGCCGTGACGGTCAGTCCCGATTTGCAGTTGGTAAGGAGAGCAGAGCAGGCTGGATTTGATATTTTGCAAGTGCATGGGGAGTTACAGGGGGAAGTACTGAGACAGTGCAATATACCAATCTGGCGCGCCTGCAATCTGCAAGAGCCGCAAGATATGAACGGGCTGGAACTAGACCGCAAAATAACAGGTTATGTGCTTGACGCCAAAGAGGCGGGGAGCGGCGAAACCTTTGACTGGGCGGGCAGCCGTACGGCAGTGGAGCGCATGAAAGCTACGGTTTTTGCCGGGAAAACGTTTGTACTTGCCGGCGGGCTTGGCCCGCAAAATATTAAGGAAGCGGTGAGGACGCTAGAGCCGGATGTCGTAGACGTCAGTACCGGCGTGGAGGGCGCGAAGGGGAAGGAAAAGTCATTACTATTAGATTTTGTAAGAAAGGTGAGAGGATCATGAAAAAAAGCGGGAGATATTATGGAGCATTTGGCGGACAGTTTGTGTCGGAATCTCTGATGAATGTGTTAGACGAGTTGGATAAAGCATTTGAGGAAGCCATTCATGAGGAAGCATTTTTAAAACAATATGACTACTATATGAAGCAGTATGTGGGGAGGGAAACGCCGCTCTATTTTGCGGAAAACTTAAGCCGGGCGTACGGTACGAAAATATATCTTAAACGCGAGGATTTAAACCATACGGGGGCGCACAAGATTAACAATGTGATTGGGCAGATTCTCTTGGCAAGAAGGATGGGGAAGCGAAAGGTGATTGCTGAAACAGGGGCCGGGCAGCATGGCGTGGCGACAGCTACAGGCGCGGCGCTTTTTGGTATGGAGTGCACGGTTTTCATGGGCGAGGAGGACATGAAGCGGCAGGAATTGAACGTTTTTCGTATGGAAATGCTGGGCGCGCAGGTTATATGCGTGAAGTCAGGCAGCCGTACGTTAAAGGACGCCACCAACGAGGCGATTCGCACCTGGGCGAAAACGGCGGAGGACACCTTTTATGTAATTGGCTCCGCGGTCGGTCCATACCCGTATCCTAAAATTGTTAAAGAGTTCCAGAGCGTCATCAGCCGGGAAAGTAAAAAACAGATATTGCAAATGGAGGGAAGATTGCCGGACGTGGCGATGGCGTGTGTGGGCGGAGGCTCCAATTCTATCGGCATGTTTGCAGATTTCATCCATGACTCCTCCGTAAAATTGATTGGCGTGGAAGCAGCGGGACATGGTATTGCGAGCGGGAAACATGCCAGCGCTATGGCGCTGGGGAAACCGGGAACACTGCATGGGATGCGCTCTTATCTCTTACAGGATGACGACGGTAATATTCAAGTTGCCTACTCCATCTCGGCAGGACTGGATTACCCTGGCGTGGGCCCGGAGCACGCTTATCTGCGGGATAGCGGCCGGGCGGAGTATGTGTCTGTCACGGACGTGGAGGCCATGGACGCATTGCAGGAGTTGTGCAGGCTGGAGGGAATTATCCCGGCGATTGAGAGCGCCCACGCGATTGCCTATGCTAAAAAACAGGCGATGAAAATGAAAAAGGATGAAATTATAATTGTCTGTCTATCGGGCAGAGGCGACAAGGATGTGCACACAGTGGCGGAATACAGCTCGCAACAATAGCGTTAGATGTTAAGAAAAATAGGAGGAAACTTCATGGAAAATAGAATTGAACGAAAAATGCAGGAATTAAAGGGGCGTGGGGAGAAAGCGTTTATCACTTATATGACGGCTGGACTGCCGGATATGAGAGGGTGCCGCGAACTGATTTTGGCACAGGAACAGGCGGGGGTAGATGTGCTGGAGCTGGGAATTCCTTTTTCCGATCCGGTGGCAGATGGGCCCGTGATTCAAAATGCTTCTTACAAGTCGATACAGCTGGGTACAAATTTACCGAAAGTGTTTACTTTGATGCGTGAAATCCGCGCCGAGGGTGTGGAAATTCCCATTGTATTCATGATGTATTATAATACGGCGTTGCATTTTGGCCTGGAAAGATTTGTGGAGGAGTGTATTATTGGCGGCGTGGATGGGCTGATTATCCCCGATTTACCACTTGAGGAGCAGGACGATTTGAAAAAGGCGCTGAAACAGGAAGGAGCGCCTATTTTGCTAGAGCTGGTATCTCCGGTGTCGGCGGGGCGTATCCCTAAAATTCTTGAGGGAGCGCGGGGGTTTGTGTATTGTGTCTCCGGTATGGGCGTTACCGGGCAGAGCGGCAATTTCCACAGGGAGATTTTACATTATTTGTCGGAGGTAAAGCAAGTGTCGCAGATTCCGGTAATGATGGGATTTGGCATAGAACAGGCAAAGGATGTGGCGTCTGTGAAGGATGTGATTGACGGCGCAATCGTGGGTTCTTATTTCATCCGTATTCTTGAGGAAAATGAGTATCAGCCGCAGGCGGCGGCAGAGTATTGCAGCAAATTTAAAAAGGAATTAAATTTATTGTAACAGTTCAGCCAGCCGGATAAATCGGGAAAAATCGTGCTGAATGCCCTATGGGTATGCACGAATTTTGCACGATTTATTTTGGCTGAGGGAACGCCATTTTATGAGCAAAGTTAGCTGCGAAGCAGCGAGAAAGTGCCGTAGGCGCCTTTGCGAATGGCGTGGGCTGAACGGTTACAATTTGTTGTAGAAAGAAAGGAAGGATAAGTATGATGCAGGAAGCAATTCAAAAGGTAGTAGACAGACACAATTTGTCGCAGCAGGAAGCAAGCCGGGTTATGAGTATAATGTTAAGCGGCGAAGCCACGCAGGCGCAGCTTGGAGCATTTCTGACGGCAATGCGCATGAAGGGGGAAACCTTAGAGGAATTGACGGGATTTGCCTCGGTGTTAAAAGAAAAGGCGGAGCATATTGCGCCCGATACAAGGAACTATCTTGATCTGGTGGGCACTGGCGGAGACCGTACGTTTACGTTTAATATATCTACGACGTCCGCGTTTGTGGCGGCGGGCGCGGGACTTCCCATTGCCAAGCATGGCAATCGCTCCATTTCCAGCAAGAGCGGAGCCGGCGATGTGTTGGAAGCGCTGGGCGTCAATATTACGGCAGAGCCGGAAGTCGTGGCAGAGTGCGTGGAAAAAGCCGGGCTCGGATTCATGTTTGCCCCCAGCTTCAATAAATCCATGAAGTATGTGGGGCAGGCGCGCAAGGAGATGGGCGTGCGTTCCGTATTTAATATTTTGGGACCGCTTGCCAATCCTTCGGACGCCAAAAGTATGGTGGTAGGCGTCTATGACCCGGCGCTTACAGACTTACTTGCACGGGCGATGTGTAATCTGGGCGTGGAGAGCGGATTTGTGGTGAGCGGTGAGGATTGCATGGACGAATTTACATTGACGGGCAAAACGATCGTTTCGGAGATTAATGACGGTAACGTCAGCACTTACGAGGTGACCCCCGAGCAGTTCGGATTTCAGCGTGCGACGCTTGCAGACTTGCAGGGCGGCGATGGAAAAGATAATGCGAAAATTACGGAGGGAATCCTCAAAGGCGAAGTGCGGGGCGCGAAACGGGATATCGTGCTGCTGAATGCGGGGGCGGCTCTTTATGCAGGAAAAGTTGCCGGCAGTATGGAGGATGGAATCAGCCTTGCCGCTGAAGCTATTGATTCTGGCAAAGCATTTACGGTGTTGGAGAAATTGGTGGAATTGTCGAATCAGTGATGATGCCGGTTTTAAAACCAGTCGTCCCTGGGGCACGAAAAAGTGTTCTGGGGACATTCTGTTTTATATGATAATTATGCTGAAAAATCCTCTCAATTACTGGAAACTTTTGGGGGTTTCTGCTATAATATTCTGCGATAATATTATTTAAAGTAGGGAAGAGGAGGATATTGCTCATACGAAAAAGATTAAAGAAAATTTTTAGCGCAGCGCTGGCTGGAATTGTATTTTGTACGGCAATTACTTTCTATCCGGTGGAAGCGAAAGCAGCAGAAACGACAACCGATATATGGGAGAGGGTAAGCAGTGCGGATTGAATGTCTTATCTGGATGACAACTTAAAGATTTCGCAGATTAACCTTCCGGGGACGCATGACAGCGGAACCAAAATAGTAAAATTATCATTTATTGACGCCACAATTTCAGCACAATGCCAGAATACAACGATAACGGAACAGCTTAACAATGGTATTCGTTTCCTGGATATCCGTCTGGAAGACGATGGGGAGAAACTGCGGCTTGTCCATGGTGAAACAGATTGCAAGTCAGAAAATGGGAAGAATCTGTATTTGGATGAAGTTTTAAAAAATTGCTATGATTTCCTGAATGCGCATCCCACAGAGACAATTGTCATGAGCATGAAAAAAGATGATGGAGAAACTGAGGATGCGCAGATAGAGACGTATATCCATAATTATATCAAAGAAAACCCGGAGTACTGGTACCTGCAAAATGGAAGTGCGAACCTGAAGGATGTAAGGAAAAAAATTGTCCTGTCAAGGCGTTACCACAGCGCTTCTGACGACTATGCGGGGGATAAGGGCGTGAGGCTTTTCTGGAATGACCAGAAGGGTTCGGATATGGTAACGCCGCCTTGGTCCGACCCTGAAAGGGTCAGTAAGTATGGATGGCTGCGTTTCTGCGTACAGGACCGCTATGAATATAAAAAAGATAATAAATGGACGGTTGTCAAACAGGGGCTGGACAATCCGCCGCATACGACAAACGAGGTCGTGAAGGCGGAGGATGGCAAGGATATCACTATCACGCCTGAGACCACATATTTCCTGAATTTCATGAGTACAGCGGGAGACAATAATCCGAAAACATCTGCAAGCAGCATTAACGCTAACTTCCTGGACTATAACAACGGAAAGTTAGATTATGGCAAAAATTATGGCTGGATTATCATGGATTTTGCCACGGAGGAGCTGGCAAGACATGTCTATCAAAGCAACAAATCGCCGAAATTGGAAGTTGCCAATACGATAAAGAACTTAGAAGCGGCGATTCCGACTGTTGTGGAATCTAACATGATACTGCCGTCTGTCGGAGAAGAAGTCGGAGGACAGCAAGGCGTTTCTATTACATGGAGCTGTAAACCGGCAGATGCCTTAAAAATAAATGGTACAAAGGCTTCTCTCGTATGCCCAACATCTGGTGATGTGACTGCAAGCCTGACCGCAACGGTAACTTCAGGTACTTTTTCCCAGCAGAAGGTATTTTCGGTACAGATAAAGGGCCTGGATGCAGTTTTTGCTGATTTGGGCGTTGCTCTTAGGGAAGCGGAAACATTTTATGGTGATGCAGCCAACGCCAAATATAACCTGACTGCCTTAAAATCCGCCATGGAAACGGCAAACACGCTTGTGCAGGCAGGCGCAGACAAAGTTACAAACACACAGGTGCAGGCAGCGGCAGACGCCTTGAACACGCTTATGGAAAATGGATTTGATTTGAAGAGCGTAGCAGAGCTGAGAGCAGACCTGTTAGGCTGGTATCCCTTGACTGCCAGCAGCCATGACGTATCGGGGAACCACAATAGCGGCACGGCAAATGGGGTTATATTTGACCGGGAAAACGGCGCGGCTTTTTCAGGCGGAAACGCGCGTTCCAGTTATATCTCACTGCCTGCGGCGATGTTTAACCGCACAAGTGACAATGATAATCTTACAATTTCTTTTTGGGTAAAAGATGCACAGGACAGCAAATGTAACGCCTTTGGGTTTGGCAATGGTACGGAGTGTAATCCGAACAATGGAGGCTCCAAGCATGTTATTGTAAATACAAATAAATCCGGCAACATTTATGTTAATGCGTGTCCGAGCGGATGGAACGAGGGCAGCAACAACATCCAGACGGCAGCGCCCACGAAAAATACATGGTTCCATCTAACCATTGTAATGGAAGGAAAGAGTTTTACTTTATATAAAGATGGTGTAAAAGTAAAACAAATATCCGAAGATTACTCGGTGGCTGAGATGGGAAACATGGTCTTTGCCTATATTGGCAATGCAATCTATGCGCATAATAATGACAGTGATTTTAAAGGCAATGTCAAGGATTTCCGTGTATATGGCTGCGCGGTTGCCCCAGAACAGGCGTTAGCAATTTATAACGATAAAGATACCTCAGACACATCCGCGTCAGAAGAACACTTACTTGCTTATTATCCATTAACGGCGGACAGCAAGGATGCATCCGGGAACCATTACGATGCCGTAGCGACGGGGATGAGTTTCAGCACTGAAAATGGCGCAGCATTTACAGGCGGTCCATCGCGCACAAGTTATCTCTCACTGCCGACAGAGCTGTTTGACGCGCTGATTGGCAACGACAGGATGAGCGTTTCTTTCTGGGTCAAAGACGCGCGGGGGATCACGAGCAATGCATTTGGATTTGGCAATGGTACGGAGTGTAATCCAAACAATGGAGGCTCCAAACATTTCATTATAAATACGAACGACAAAGGAAATCTGTTAGTTAATGCGTGTCCCAGAGGATGGGATGGAAATACCAACAATATCAAGACGGCAGCTCCGGCGGCCAATACCTGGAGCCATCTTACGGTAGTAATGGATGGAAGGACTATGAGCCTGTATCAGGATGGCGCCAAAGTAAATACGATAACGGCAGATTACTCATTAGCAGAGATGGGCAGCGTTGCATTCGCTTATATCGGCAATGCAATCTATGCGCATAATGGCGATAGCGATTTCAAGGGAAACATCAAGGATTTTCGCATATATGATTACGCTTTGGGGGAAGAAGAAGCAAATGGATTTATGAATGCATCCATCAAAGAAGCAATAATGACTGATTTGCAGGCGGCGCTTGATTTAGATATCATAAAGGGCGAGGATGGAAGCCTTTCGTTATCTATCACAGACGGTGCGCTTACGCTTCCGACGACAGCCTGCGGCGGCGCGGCAACGATTTCCTGGGAATCATCCAATCCGAATGTTATTGATAATAGCGGGAAAGTGACATTGCCTGGGGCGAGTGAACCGATTGCGGACGTTCGTTTGAAGGCGACGGTGACCTTACATGGTAAGACTACGGAAGTGATATTCCATTGCGCCGTATACACGAAATTGAATGTTGACACGACAGACTTGCAGGCGGTCGTATCGTCTGTGGAGGCTATTATAGCGGGGGGCAAGGAGGCAGATTACACAGTCTCAAGCTGGCAGGCATTGCAGCAGTCATTGGCGGCGGCAAAACAGCAGATAACCAGGCCAAGCAGCGAGGCGGAAGTTCAGGCGGCGTCAGCTGATTTACAGGCAAAGAAAAACGCGTTGGCGAAGCTGGGCAATAAGAAGTCTTTAAATGATTTGATACAAACTGTGAAGTCCTTGAGGCAGGCTGAATATACGACTGCAAGCTGGGAGGCTCTCACGAAAGCGCTCGCAGATGCAGAGGGAATTGTCGATAGCAACGACGTATCGCAGGGCGATGTGGACGCGGCAAAAGCAGCTCTCACAGCGAAGAAAAACGCCCTGGTGCGACGTGGGGATAAGACATCGCTGAATCAGGCCATTGCAGACGCCCAGAAGCTTTCACAGGGTGATTACACAGCTGAGAGCTGGGCGTTGTTCCAGGAAGTGTTGGAAGATATCATGCAGACGGCGGCAGAGGAAGATGTTACCAAAGAGGAAGTTGACAATGCATTGGCATCATTGCAGGATGCATTGGCGGTATTGGAGAAAATATCATGTACGATCACGCTTAACCCGGATAATGGTTCGGATATTTCAACGATAACTGTGAAAAGGGGAGAGAAAGCGGAAAAGCCCCAGAAACCTGAGAAAACAGGATTTGATTTTGAAGGATGGTTTGCAGAGGGTGAAGAAACAGCCTTTGACTTTGAGAATACTCCTGTTACGTAAGATATAACCTTGACGGCCAGATGGAAGGAGACACAGGGAGGGGATAACCCGGGCGGCAACAATCCGGGAGGGGATAACCCAGGCGGCAACAATCCAGGAGGGGATAATTCAGGTGGAAATAACCCGGGCGACAATGAGAGCCAGAAGCCAATTTCGATCAGCGCTGCAAGTGTAAAGCTTTCCAAAATAACGCTTACTTATACAGGGAAAGCGCAAAAGCCCAAAGCAACAGTGACGTACAAAGGAAAGAAACTGGCAGCCAACAAGGATTACACGGTCTCTTACAGTAATAATATAAAGGTCGGCCAGAGTTCGCTTAAAGTCACAGGAAAAGGCAGGTACAATGGATCTAAGACGGTGAAATTTACCATTATGCCTAAGAAAAATAAGATTGTAAAGCTCACGGCGAAAAAAGGCGGTAAGCTTCTGGTGAAATTGAGTTTGAGCACGAAGAAGAGCGGGGCGAAGGGGTATGAGATTTCGTATTCCACAAAGAAGTCCTTCAAAGGTGCAAAGAAGGTTAAAACGTCTAAGACTTCTTATACCCTGAAAAAGTTAAAAAAGGGCAAGACATATTATGTGAGGGTCCGCAGTTATGCGAAGATTGGCAAGAAAGTAAAGTACGGTGCATACAGCAAGGCCATGAAGAAGAAAGTGACAAAGTAGATATCAGAGGAGGCGCGCTGGCGTTGACACAACTTATATTTCGTGCTATGATGCTGTTTAGAATCTGACGGCTAGTAGAAGAGACAGAGACGGAGGAAGCGCTGAGGAGTCAGCATTTCTTCCGTTTCTTTATTCCGGTGGACAACAGCCGGGCCGCCGCGTTTGTGGCGGGAGACAGGATTGGAAGGCGGCTGATGGGAGGCAGGATGGCGAAAGAGAAAGAAATTAAGACGAATGCCATGCGGATTTTGGATAAGAAGAAAATACCTTATGACTTACTGCAATATGAATGCGATGAATTTATTGATGGGCTTCATACGGCCCAGAAGACAGGAGTACCTTTGGAGCAGTCGTTTAAGACGTTAGTGCTCCAGGGAAAGAGCAGACAATATTATGTGTTCGTACTTCCAGTTGCGCAGGAGGTACGGCTAAAGGAGGCGGCGCGGCTTGTCGGGGAGAAATCCCTGGATATGATTCATGTGAAAGATATAACGGCTGTGACCGGCTACGTCCGAGGAGGGTGCAGTCCGTTGGGCATGAAGAAACAGTACCCGGTATTTTTACACAAGTCGGCTCTCGATTATGAGAAGATCTATATCAGCGGCGGAAGGATAGGAACCACTCTGTCTTTAGCGGCGCAGGATTTGTTAGCAGTCACTGGCGGCAGGGTTGGGGAGTTTTAAAATCGCATAATAAAGAAAGGAAGAGACATGGCGTATCAGATTATTACAGATGGTTCCTGCGATCTTGGGCAGGAGATTCCACAGAAGATGGGAATTAAGGTTGTGCCCTTTTATGTAACCTTTAACGGCAAGGATTACAAGAAGGAAATTGAGGAGATTGGCGTGCGGGAATTTTACCAGGAGATGGTGGATAATCCCAATAAGTTTCCCAAGTCATCCCTGCCCTCCGTGCAGGATTATGTGGAAGCATTTACTCCCTATGCGAAAGAGGGCAAGGATATTATCTGCCTGTGTATCACCGTCAAATTCAGCGGTTCCTTCAATTCGGCAAGAACGGCGGCGGAGTCTATGAAAGAGGAATACCCGGATGTGAAGATAGAGGTCATTGACACGACTGTCAACACAGTGCTCCAGGGAATTTTGACATTAGAAGCAGTGCGTATGCAGCAGGCCGGACTTTCTTTTGGTGAGACGGTGGCTGGCATTGAGCGTATAAAAGCCAGCGGGCGGATTATTTTTACCGTGGGGAATTATGAATATCTGATTCACGGCGGACGGATCGGCAAGGTTATGGGCAGCGCGGCCTCTACGCTGGGAATTAAACCGCTGATTATGCTGCGCGAGGGAGAAATTTTTCCCATTGGCATTAGCAGAAGTCGGAAAAAGGCGCTAAAGCGTCTGATTGAACAGGCGAAGGAACATTTTCATAAAATTGGAGAATCACCGGATGATTATCAAATCGTGGTGGGATATGGCTACGATTATGAGGAGGCAGTCGCTTTTCGCGATGAACTTCTGGCTTCTTTGAAGACGTATTCCCATTATGAATCTATTGATATTTTTCAGATTGGGGCGACGATCGGCGTCCATACCGGGCCTTACCCCATCGGTTTGGGATTAATCAAGAAGTTTGATAAATAATTTAATCATGTGACAAAAATAACTTTGTCAGAATAATAAAATACAGAAGATTTTGCGCCAGAACGGCACAGATGGGAGGAGACCATGCAGATTATCATAGTGGGTTGTGGAAATGTGGGTGCAACCTTGACCGAGCAGTTGAGTAAAGAAGGTCATAATATTACAGTGATAGATGTGGATGGATATAGGACAGAGGCGGTGGCAAATCAGTATGATGTGATGGGTATTGTCGGCAACGGAGCCAGCCTTACTGTTCAAAAGGAGGCGGGAATTGAAGACGCGGACCTGATGATTGCAGTGACAGCATCGGATGAATTGAATCTGCTCTGCTGCCTGATTGCCAAAAAAGCAGGCGACTGCAATACGATTGCCAGAGTGCGCAATCCTGTGTACAATAAGGAAATTGCTTTTATCAAGGAAGAATTGGGGCTGTCGATGATTATTAACCCGGAATATGCGGCGGCATGCGAGATTTCCAGGCTTTTGAAGTTTCCTTCTGCCATTAAAGTGGATGTTTTCGCAAAGGGGAGGATAGAGCTTTTAAAATGCAAATTAAACGAAGGTTCTGTGTTGCACGGCCGGCCGCTTACTTATATTTCCAGTGGTCTGGGATGTGATGTCTTAATCTGTACCGTGGAGCGCGGGGAGGAGGTCTTTATCCCTGACGGTAATTTTGAACTGAGAGAGAAAGACGTGATTACGGTGGTGGCGTCGTCGAGGAATGCCAATGAATTTTTCCGTAAAATCGGCATGGCGACTAACCGTATTAAGAGCTGCATGATCATAGGGGGCGGAGAAACCACCTATTATCTGGCAAAGCAGCTTTTGCCAATGGGGATTGAGATTAAAATTATTGAGCAGGACAAGGAACGCTGCAATGAACTCAGTGAGCTTTTGCCCCAGGCGTTGGTTATCCGCGGCGATGGCACAGACCGGGAGCTGCTTTATGAGGAGGGGCTGCCGCGCGTCCATTCTTTTGTATCCTGGACCAGCCTGGATGAAGAGAATATCATGCTCAGCCTCTTTGCCAAAAATGTTTCCAAGGCAAAGACAATTACCAAAGTACACCGGATTTCCTATGATGAAATCATTGACGGGCTAGATTTGGGGAGCGTGCTCTACCCGAAAAACATTACGGCAGAGTATATTCTCCAATATGTCCGTGCTATGCAGAATTCTATTGGCAGTAATATCGAGACCTTATACCGGTTGATTGAGAATAAGGTAGAGGCTCTGGAATTTCGTGTAAATGAACAGTCCGAGCTCGTAGGTGTGCCGCTAAAGGAATTGCGGCTGAAAGACAATCTGCTGATTGCCTGTATTAACCGCAAGGGCATAATTATAACACCAGGTGGACAGGATTCTATCATGCTTGGAGATACGGTAGTGGTAGTCACTACCGCCAGGGGCTTCCATGATTTGAAGGATATTTTGCGGTGACGGAGGACGAAGAGAAACATTATGAATTACTCAATTATCAGATATATTCTTTGCCGTGTCCTGGAATTTCAGGCGTTGTTTTTGGCGCTGCCCTGTGTTGTTGCGCTCATCTATGGGGAGAGGGAAGGTTTTGCATATCTTGTTGTGGCAGTGTCCTGCCTGTTGGTAGGGGCGCTTGGCAAACTGAGAAAACCCAAGAGCTCGGTGTTTTACGCAAGGGAAGGGTTTGTGGCAGTGTCTCTGAGCTGGATCCTCTTGAGTGTGACAGGGGCGCTCCCCCTCTTTTTATCGGGGGAATTTTCCAGTTATACGGATGCGTTGTTTGAGACAATCTCCGGTCTCACAACCACGGGGGCAAGTATATTGGCGGATGTGGAAGCCTTGTCAAAATGCAATTTGTTCTGGCGTAGTTTCACGCATTGGATTGGCGGTATGGGCGTGCTGGTGCTGATTCTCGCGATTCTGCCGCTGGCTGGCGGCTATAATATGCATCTGATGCGTGCGGAGAGCCCGGGGCCGACGGTAGGAAAATTAGTGCCGCGGGTACGCCATACGGCGCGTATCTTGTATGAGATGTATATTTTTCTGACGGTTATTCAGATTATTCTCCTGCTGCTCACCGGCATGTCACCTTTTGAGGCAATGACGATTTCCTTTGGTACAGCGGGTACAGGTGGATTTGGCGTGCTCAACAGCAGCATTGGCAGCTATGCCGTCGCCTCTCAGGTTGTAATTACAATTTTTATGATTCTTTTCGGCGTTAATTTTAACGTTTATTATCTGATTCGCGCGCGAAAGCCGATGCAGGCATTTAAGCATGAAGAGATGCGGTACTATCTGGGAATTATTTTAGCGGCTGTTTTGTTAATTACAATAAATATCCGCGGCAGCTTCCAATCATTGTTTGAGGCTTTTCACCATGCGGCGTTTCAGGTGGCGTCCATTATAACTACGACCGGGTTTTCTACGGTAGATTTTAATATGTGGCCGGAATTTTCTAAAGCTATTTTGGTTGCGCTGATGTTTGTGGGCGCTTGTGCTGGAAGTACAGGTGGAGGAATCAAGGTGTCCCGCGTGATGATTATGCTGAAAATGGTTAAGAATGAGCTCTCACACTTAATCCACCCTAAGCGCGTGCGCCAGGTGACAATAGAGAGCCGTGTGGTGAACAAAGAAATTTTGCGGTCCATTTCCGTATTTTTTATCGCGTATATCGTAATCTTTGCAGCTTCGACACTGTTGGTCTCATTGGATAATCTGGATTTTACCACGAATTTTACAGCGGTGGCGGCGACGCTGAACAATATCGGGCCAGGGCTGAATGAGGTGGGGCCGGCGGCCAACTTTAGCGTGTATTGCCAGCCCGCCAAGTTTGTGCTGATGTTTGATATGCTTGCAGGACGTTTAGAGTTGTTTCCACTCCTGCTGCTGTTCTCGCCTTCCACCTGGAAACGTTCTTGAGGGGGTTACATATGCGTCAGATGGAATTTAAAATGGAGCGTACTGGATTGCTGAAAGAGGGAGATATCCTTCCGGTTACGGAGGGAAAACTGCCCTCTTCTTATTACTATACGTTGGGTAAGGCGTATGCGATGTCTTCCAATTACTCATTTTCCGACAGGCTGCATTCCAGGGAGGGGAAAGTGATAGAAATAAAGGAGACGCCCAAAGGTTTTTTTGTGACAGTGGAGTTTGAAGAGTAAAGGGATACGTTTATGGCGGATTATTCTCAAACAGGCAGTAGAGATTGTAAAATAATTGTGATACAATTAAGAAAGGAAATAAATGGAGTCAAGAGTAGCGATTATCGGAATTATCGTGGAGGAAGAGGCTTCTGTGGAGGAATTGAATCAGATTCTTCATGAATACGGAGCTTATATTGTAGGAAGGATGGGAATTCCCTATCCCAAAAAGGATATAAATATCATTAGTATTGCAGTGGATGCGCCGCAGAATGTCATCAGCGCGCTTTCCGGTAAATTGGGAAATCTGCCAGGTATCAGCAGTAAGGCCGCATATTCAAGGGAAAAGTAGAATAGAAAATAGCAGTCAGGATAAAACGCATTCAGGTAATAAGTTCAGGATGCAGAGAGGAGACATCATGAGTTTAAATAGCACGCCTTCCGCAGAACGCGTACATATCGGTTTTTTTGGCAGGAGAAATGCAGGAAAATCCAGTGTCGTCAACGCAGTGACGGGCCAGGAGCTTGCGGTAGTGTCTGAGGTTAAGGGAACCACCACGGATCCGGTGCACAAAGCGATGGAGCTGCTGCCGCTGGGGCCGGTGGTAATCATAGATACGCCAGGCATAGACGATGATGGAGAGCTGGGAGAACTGCGGGTGCGAAAAACAAAGCAGATTTTAAATAAGACAGACGTGGCGGTGCTTGTGATGGATGGTACCACAGGGATATCAGAAGCGGAGCTGGAACTGCTGGGAATTTTCCGGGAGAAGAAAATTCCTTATTTATTGGCGATTAATAAGGATGATTTATTAGAGGGGCAGGATTTTCCAGCGGGAAATGACCTGGCAGAAAAGGCAGATAATATCATAAGAATCAGCGCTAAAACAGGGTATCAGATTGAAGAACTAAAAGAAAAAATTGCCCGCTTTGCCGTGCCGCAGCAGACTACGCGGAGGATTGTGGGAGATTTGCTGCATCCGCTGGATTTTGTGGTGTTGGTAGTGCCGATTGATTCGGCCGCACCCAAGGGAAGATTGATTTTGCCGCAGCAGCAGACAATTCGGGATATCTTAGAGACAGGCGCAGTGTCTATCGTGGTGAGGGATGAAGAATTAGCGGAGACGTTAAGACAGCTTGGGCAGCAGCCGGCGATGGTGATTACGGACAGCCAGGCATTTGCCAAAGTCAGCGCTGAGACGCCTGCGGAGATACCACTGACATCGTTTTCTATCTTGTTTGCCCGCTATAAAGGGAATTTGTTGGGAGCAGTACAAGGAGCGGCTGCCGTAGGGCATTTGCGGGATGGGGATAAAGTTTTGATTTCTGAAGGCTGTACGCATCACAGGCAATGTGATGATATCGGTTCTGTAAAAATACCGCGCTGGCTTGCTAAATATACCGGAAAACGGCTTCAAATCGAGTTTTCTTCGGGCACGGAATTTCCAGAGGATTTATCAGAGTATAAGCTGGTTATCCATTGCGGCGGCTGTATGCTGAATGAGCGTGAGATGCGGTATCGCTTGAAATGTGCGGCGGACCAAGGCGTTCCCATCACCAATTATGGAATCATCATAGCCTACATGCAGGGAATACTTCGGCGAAGCGTGGAATTGTTTCCCGAGGTTCTTGCCCAATTGCCGGATACGCAATGATTTCAAGGGGACTGCGTTTCGCAGTTTTTGTGCGGTTCTCTTGAAATCATTTTGCTGCCTTGCTATAGTATTAGCAGGGGAGCAAACTTGGAATTATATAGTTTTTACGGAAGATGAATAGAGGGGATAAAAAATCCGGTGAAATTTAGGAGATTTTTTATGCCCTGATTTTTTGGAGGTACCATAGGTGTTTCAATATTTATCCTTGTTGGATGCCGAGGAGGAGAAAGAATTTTTTGCGCAGATTTATGAGACATACAAAGATGAAATGTTTTATACTGCTTATTTAATTCTGAGAAATAAGCTCGATGCGGAGGATGTTGTACAGGAATCATTTTTGCCGCTGATTGCTTATCTGGATACGATGAAAAAGAATTCTCCTCAGAAAAATTGGAATTTTATTGTCACAATTGTGAAAAATAAAGCTTTTAATTATTACAAGAAAAGAAAGCGCAAACAGGAAATGGAAGTGCCCGAGGAGGAGTGGGAGGAACTGGATTTGGTGGATGAAGAATTGGAGATAAGGGTCATAGAAAAGGAACAGGTCCGGCTTGTCATGGAATTGATTGGTCAGATGGATGAATCGTACCGGGATATACTACTTATGCGCTATTACCATGGTATGAAAGTCAGGGAAATTGCCGGCATTGTCAATAAAACGCCAGATAATATCAGGCATATATCCCAGCGGGCGAAAAAGAAGCTGCAAGGCATGTTGGAGGAATATGGATATTTTGGAGGCGGCTGACATGTTTCATAATCGTCCAGGGAAGGACAGCAGGCAGGAAAATGATTTTTTCGGAGAAATATACGAGACTTACAGAAATGAAATGTTTTATGTCGCATATGGTATTTTACAAAATAAGCATGATGCGGAAGATGTTGTGCATGAGACATTTATGGCTCTGTTTGCCAATATAGACAGGATGGAGCAGAATTCCCCTAAAAAGAATCGGAATTATATACTGACAATTGTAAAAAATAAAGCGTATAATCTTTATAAAACCAAAAGACGGCAGGCGGAGAAAGAATTGGGGGAGGATGCGTTAGAAGACGTTTTTGATGAAGAGCCGGAAGTAAAGCTCATGGAGATGGAAAAGACGGAATTTCTCAAACAAATATTGAAGAAAATGAACCCGTCTTACCGTGACATTTTACTTTTACAGTACTATCATGGGCTGGGCGTTGCGGAAGTTGCCGAAGAGCTTGGAAAGTCGCCGGATAATGTCAGGCATATGTCTATGCGGGCGAAAAAGAGGCTGAAAGAGATGCTGGAGGCATACGGATTTGCGGACGCATATTTGGCAAGGGATGACAGAGGAGGATTGTGAAATGCACTACAAAGGATTGGTATTTGACTTTGATTATACACTGGGAGATTCCACGGACGGCATTGTAATCTGTGTGAATCACGCCTTAAACCAGTTGGGATATGCACAAGCAAAGAGGGATTTGATTTGCAGGACAATCGGCCTGCATTTGCAGGAGGTTTACCAGGTGATGGTAAAGGCGCAAGGAAAGGAAGAAAAGCTTGGGGAAGAGGAAGAATTCTCCCGGTTATTCATAGAAAAAGCAGATCGGGTTATGACAGAGAATACTCGTTTTTTTCCTGGGGTATTAGAGTCTCTTGGGCAGTGGAAAGAACAGGGCTATAAGCTTGGAATAGTAACCACAAAATATCGTTACCGCATTGAGGAGATTTTACAGAAGTATCAGGCTTCAAACCTGATGGATGCAATTATTGGCGCAGATAATGTGAAGCGTCCCAAGCCGGATCCGCAGGGTCTTTTGTGGATGGCCAGAATGTGGGAACTGCCCAAAGAACAATTGCTTTACATAGGGGACAGTCTTGTGGATGCGAAGACAGCCCAGGCAGCGGGAGTGGATTTTGTGGGAGTAGCCAGTGGAACTACGACTAAGGAAGAATTGCAGCAATATCCGCATGCGGCAGTGTTTGATGGGATTATAGGAATCCGGGAATTGTTGGTGTAGAGAGATGGAGGAAGCGTTTACTCTAATATCTTTATCCATTCAAAAGGGGTGGTGGCACTAATATAGTTACTCGTTCAAAAGGTCTTGCCGCTAAAGCGGCAAAGACAGAATGCACAAAAATTACTCTGGGAAGCTAGCTTACCAAGATAATTTTTGTGCATGTTGTTTACATTGCTCTGCAATGTAAACCTTTTGAACGAATTTATAACTTGTAATTTATGTTAGTGTGACCGCCCTTGTTTACAAATTATCTTTTATTCTTAAGTGCAGCCTCCACAAATCCCTTAAACAGTGGGTGCGGACGATTGGGCCTGGACTTGAGTTCCGGGTGTGCCTGAGTAGCGACAAACCAGGGATGGGCGATTAACTCTATCATTTCCACAATCCGATTATCGGGTGACAGGCCGCAGAGCTTCATACCGTGTTCAGTGAGTACCGAACGGTAGTCATTGTTGACTTCGTAACGGTGGCGGTGTCTTTCGTGAATTGTGCTCTCTCCGTAAACCTGATACGCTTTAGAGGATGTATCCAGCACACAGGGGTATGAGCCGAGGCGAAGTGTTCCACCGATATCCTCCACGCCGCTTTGGTCGGGCATCAGAGCGATTACAGGGTGCGTGGTGTTGGGGTCCAGTTCGATGCTGTGCGCATCGTGGAAACCGCAAAGATTCCTGGCACACTCAATAATTGCCACCTGCATGCCCAGACATAATCCAAGATAGGGAATTTTCTGCTCACGCGCATACCGGGCAGCGGCAATCATGCCCTCCACGCCGCGGTCGCCAAAACCGCCGGGAACCAGGATTCCCTGGACTTCTCCGAGAACTTCATCTACATTTTCATTATTCAACAATTCAGAATCGACCCATTTAATGTTGACGGTTGCGCGTTCGGCAATGCCGCCGTGCTTCAAGGCTTCCACAACAGAGATATAGGCGTCGTGCAGCGCCGTGTATTTGCCAACTAAAGCGACCGTTACTTCCTTGTCAGGATAGCGGAGCGCGTCTACCATGTCGATCCAGTCGGTGAGATCGGGTTCCGGACAGTCCAGATGAAGGCATTCACAGGCCACCTGCGCCAGATTCTCTTTCTCCATGGCAAGCGGCGCCTCGTACAGATATTCCACATCCAGGTTTTGCAGGACACGGCTGCAAGGAACATTACAGAATAAGGCAATTTTGTCTTTGATTCCCTGGTCTAAAGGATGCTCGGAACGGCATACAATAATATCGGGCTGTATACCCATGCCTTGCAGTTCCTTGACGCTTGCCTGGGTAGGTTTGGTCTTCATTTCACCGGAAGCGCGAATATAAGGAATCAACGTTACATGAATTAAAATGGCGTTCTCATGCCCGACTTCATGTTGGAACTGGCGAATGGATTCCAAAAATGGCTGGCTTTCCATGTCGCCCACTGTTCCGCCGACTTCAATAATGGCAATATGGGTGTCTTCTGTGGTAAAATTCCGGTAAAATCGGCTCTTAATTTCGTTTGTAATGTGGGGAATGACCTGTACCGTTCCGCCGCCGTAATCACCGCGCCGTTCCTTTTGCAGTACGGACCAGTATACTTTGCCTGTTGTGACGTTAGAATTTTTGCCTAAATTTTCATCAATAAAACGCTCATAATGACCTAAATCCAAATCTGTCTCTGCCCCGTCATCCGTGACAAAAACTTCTCCATGCTGGATCGGGTTCATCGTTCCGGGATCAATGTTGATGTAGGGGTCGAATTTCTGCATGGTGACCTTGTATCCGCGCGCTTTCAGCAAGCGTCCGAGGGAAGCGGCAGTAATGCCTTTTCCGAGTCCGGAAACGACACCGCCAGTGACAAAGACGTATTTTACGGGCATAGGTAGTCCTCCTTAATTAGCTAAAGTATATTAGTATATTCGTAATTAATACATTATACAACCTAAGCCGCAAGAAATCTAGGACTTTCTCAAAAAAATTCATAAAAAGTTTAGGAAAGAAATATTGATTTTCAAAGGAAATGCACATATAATAAAAAGAGTATCGCGTGGATAGACCGCTGCGATATTCAGGAGGAAATCAATGGAGAACAAAGGAAATAACAATAATAACAATGGCAGAAAAAACGGAGGCGGGAATAACAAAAACGGCATGACAATCATGGTGTTTATTCTTGCAGCATTGCTGGTGCTGTTTCTGACAAGTCTGTTAAATAGCTGCGCCAGAAACGCTGCCAATAAAGAAGTCTCTTATTCGGAATTTATCAATATGGTGGAGAGCGACAAGGTAGAAGAAGTAAAATTTACCTCTAACAGGATTAAGATTTTACCGAAAAGTGAGAATAAACTATACCGCATTACTTATTATACGGCAGAGCTTAAAGATGAATCGTTACTGCCGCTTTTAAAGAAGCATAATGTTAAATTTGGCGGAACTGTGGAAGATATGGCGTCCGCTATTTTGTGGAACATGGTAAGTTTTGTTTTGCCGCTGGTTTTGGCGTGGGTTATCTTATATTTCCTTATTTTCCGCAAAATAGGCGGCGGAGGAGTCATGGGAGTGGGCAAGACGACGGCCAAGGTATATGTAGAGAAATCTACCGGCGTAACTTTTAAAGATGTTGCAGGCCAGGATGAAGCCAAGGAATCCTTGCAAGAGGTAGTGGATTTCCTGCACAACCCCAAGAAATATACAGATATTGGAGCGAAGCTTCCCAAGGGTGCGCTGTTGGTTGGACCTCCCGGAACTGGAAAAACATTGCTTGCCAAGGCTGTTGCGGGCGAGGCGAACGTGCCGTTTTTTTCATTGGCGGGCTCTGATTTTGTGGAGATGTTTGTGGGCGTGGGCGCTTCCCGCGTGCGTGATTTGTTCAAGGAGGCGCAGAAACAGGCGCCCTGTATTATTTTTATAGATGAGATTGACGCTATCGGCAAGAGCCGTGATACCAGGTATGGCGGTAACGATGAGCGCGAGCAGACGTTAAACCAGCTGCTGGCGGAGATGGATGGTTTTGATACCTCTAAGGGACTGCTGATTTTGGCGGCTACCAACCGTCCGGAAGTATTGGACAAGGCATTGCTGCGTCCGGGACGGTTTGACAGAAGGATTATAGTAGATAAGCCGGACCTCAAGGGCCGTGTGGAGACTTTGAAAGTACATGCTAAAAATGTGCTTATGGACGACAGCGTGGATCTGGATGCCATTGCGCTTGCTACATCCGGCGCCGTGGGGTCGGACCTTGCCAATATGATTAATGAGGCTGCTATCAATGCAGTGAAGCATGGCAGGAAACATGTCAATCAGGGAGATCTTTTTGAATCTGTGGAGGTAGTCATTGCGGGAAAAGAGAAAAAAGACCGCATTATGGGGCCGAAAGAGAAGAAGATGGTGGCATACCATGAGGTTGGGCATGCCTTGGTGACGGCTTTGCAGAAAGATACTGAGCCGGTACAGAAAATTACCATTGTGCCGCGTACCATGGGAGCATTGGGCTATACCATGCAGGTTCCCGAGGAAGAGAAATACCTGATGACAAAGAATGAGCTCGTTGCTCGCCTCATCACCTATATGGGCGGGCGTGCCGCTGAGGAGATTGTCTTTGATTCTGTGACAACCGGGGCGTCCAATGATATTGAACAGGCCACGAAGATGGCGCGGGCGATGGTAACACAGTACGGCATGTCGGAGCGGTTTGGATTGATGGGGCTTGTAACTATTGAGGATAAGTACCTGGAAGGCAGGGCAAGCCTTAATTGCGGCGAAGAGACTGCGGCTCAGATAGATCAGGAAGTCATGAAGATTTTAAAAGACAGCTATGATGAGGCCGTACGTCTTTTACAGGAGAATAGAGATATTCTCAATGAGATATCCGAATATCTTTACGAACATGAGACGATTACAGGCAAGGAATTCATGAAGATTTTCCGCCAGCTAAAGGGGATACCGGACGAGACGCCGGAGAATACCGAGACAGAGGAAATGATTCAGGAGGATTTGGAGGAAGATTATCTGGAGGTAAACACGCTGGAAGAACCTTTGCCAGAAGAATTTATGTATGGGCACGGCTTCCAAGAAGAAAAAGAAATACAGATAATTCCACTGGATAAAGCAGATGCTTGGGAAGGAAATACGGCAGAAGAAGCCGCTTGCCAGTCCTGGGAAGGTTATCGTAATACAGCGGACCAAGAAGCAGCAGCATGGGAAGGCGATCATAATACAGCAGACCAAGAAGCAGCGGCGTTGGAAGAATACAATAACACAGCAAATCAAGAGGAAACATCGTGGGCAGATGATGACAATACTATATCTTCAGAAGAAATGCCTTGGGAAGGCTATGATAGTGAAGCAAATCAGGAGGCAGTAAGCTCAGAAGAAGAAAATATACCGGGAGCGGTAGAGGATATTATATTTTTACAGGCTGTCAACATCGCTCCCCAAACAGAAACAGAGGCGGTAGTGGAAGAGATTGGAGCAAAAGCGTCGCCAGCGATTATGGAGGCGGTTGAAGAAGAGCCGGTCAAAGAGGAGCATGTTCCATCAGCATTGGAAGCATTAAATCGGGCACATGCAGAACCGATGGAAGAGGTACAGGTTCCGTCAGCATTGGAAGCGTTGGAAGCATTGAAAAAAATGCAGACAGAGCATGCAGAGGACGAGACAGAGGCAGAGCCGGAAGTGGAAGATGAGGAGCCTGAGAAAATGGAAGAAGAGCCCGAGGAGGCAGAGGCGGAAGATTATCTTGACAGATTGTTAAAGGGAATGAAGTAATGTTCGACATTCAGGAAGAATTGAAAAAACTCCCGCAAAAACCGGGAGTGTACATCATGCACGATGCGAAGGATGCGATTATTTATATTGGTAAGGCAATCAGTCTCAGGAACCGTGTGCGCCAGTATTTTCGCCCCAGCCACAATGAGGGGCTGAAAAAGGAGCAGATGGTTCGGCAGATTGCAAGGTTTGAATACATTATCACGGATTCTGAGCTGGAGGCATTGATTCTGGAGTGTAACTTAATTAAGGAGCACAGGCCGAAATACAATACGATGCTGCGGGATGATAAATCATATCCCTATATTAGAGTGACGCTGGGAGAGGATTTTCCCAGGGTCCTCTTTTCACGTCAGATGAAAAAAGACAAATCGCGGTATTTCGGCCCCTATACCAGTGGAGGGGCGGTTAAGGACACAATTGATTTGATTGGGAAACTCTATTCTCTCAAGACATGCAACCGGGTTCTGCCCAGAGATATCGGGAAAGAACGTCCTTGCCTGAATTACCATATCCATCAGTGTATGGCTCCCTGCCAGGGGAATGTCAGCCGCGAGGAATACCGCAGGCAGATAGATAAGGTAATGGAATTTCTCAATGGAAATTATCAGCCAATCTTAAAAGAGCTGGAAGAAAAAATGCAGGCGGCTTCCGAAGACATGAATTTTGAGAAAGCCATTGAATACCGCGAGTTGATAAAGGCGGTCAAACAGATTGCCCAGAAGCAAAAGATTACCAGCTCAGACGGCGAAGATAAAGATATTATAGCCATGGCGGCAGATGAAGAAGATGCTGTTGTGCAGGTATTTTTTATCCGGGATGGGAAACTGATAGGGAGAGATCATTTCCATGTGAATGTGGGCAGTGAAGATACCAGGCCGCAGATTCTTGCCACATTTTTAAAGCAGTTTTATGCGGGTACGCCGTTTATACCGCGGGAGGTTATGCTTCAGGAGGAGATAGCGGAAGCCGAAATCATTGCTGAATGGCTGGGCAAAAAGCGTGGGCAGAAGGTTTATATTCGTGTACCCAAAAAGGGGACGAAGGAGAAATTAGTCGAACTTGCGGCGCAGAACGCCCATATGGTGTTGTCCCAGGATAAAGAAAAACTCAAACGCGAGGAAGGAAGGACAATTGGGGCGTTAAAGGAAATTGGCAATCTGATAGGACTTGAGGATTTGAAACGCGTGGAGGCATATGATATTTCCAATATTAGCGGTTTTGAGTCAGTGGGCTCCATGGTCGTGTACGAAAAAGGGAAGCCGAAGCGCAGCGATTACCGTAAATTTAAGCTGCGCACGGTGACGGGACCGGATGATTACGGCTCCATGCATGAGGTATTGACCAGGCGTTTTTCCCATGGAATGTGGGAGCAGCAGGAATTAAAAGAGCAGAAAATGGAGAATGACTATGGCAGTTTCACGCGTTTCCCTGATTTAATTATGATGGATGGAGGCAAGGGACAAGTCAACGTGGCTCTGCGCGTACTCGATGAACTGGGGTTACACATTCCCGTGTGCGGGATGGTAAAAGATGATAATCACAGGACGCGTGGGTTATACTACCATAACAGGGAGATTCCCATTGACCGTCACAGTGAAGGCTTTAAGCTGATTACGCGTATCCAGGATGAGGCGCACCGTTTCGCCATTGAATATCACCGGTCCTTGCGCAGCAAAGAACAGGTGCACTCTGTGCTTGACGATATTCCGGGTATTGGCGCGGCCAGGCGTAAATCATTGATGAGAGCGTTCCAATCGCTGGATGCAATCCGTGAGGCGGATGTGGAGACACTGGCAGCCCTGCCAGCCATGAATCAACAGTCGGCGCGGTCGGTTTATGAATTTTTCCATAGCGCGGCTGTTGATGGCAGCAACGTAGTATGATAAGATGTAGCTAATAATTCAGAATCCCATGGAAATAAATATTCAGGCCTTTCAAATTTATTTGGAAAGGGATGAATTTTTATTTCCATGAGGGTGATAATCCCTCTCATTCACAGACAAAAGCCTTTTAAGGCGTATGACAGCGTAGCTGGCATGTCTGTGAATGGGATTCTGAATATATTAAGCGCCACTGTAAGAAGTGAATTATTTCCCCCTAAGCCAGAGAAAGGAAGATGCAGATGTATAATGGAAATGGTGTAAGTGTAAGTAAGATAGTGGAAAAAATGGATTTGAAGGTTTTGAATCCCGAAGTAGACATCAAGAAACGTAAAGTGACTACGGCAGAGGTAAACCGTCCGGCGTTGCAGCTGGCGGGGTATTTTGATTATTTTGAGAAAAGCAGGGTTGAGATTGTCGGCATGGTGGAATATACCTATATGCAGAAGCTTGAAGAGGAAGAGAAGCTTGATATTTATAAGAAATTTTTTGCCCACAACGTGCCTTGTGTAATATTCAGCAGAAATCTACAGCCGGATGAGGATTTGATGCGCATAGCTACGGAGTATCATACGCCGGTGTTATCTACAGACTACGGGACGTCTGAATTTATGGCTGAACTGATTTATTATCTGGGTGAGGAACTTGCACCCTGCATTTCCATCCATGGCGTATTGGTGGATGTATACGGTGAAGGGCTTTTGATTATGGGCGAGAGCGGTATTGGTAAGAGTGAAGCGGCCCTTGAGCTGATTCGCCGCGGCCACCGTCTTGTCAGCGATGACGTGGTGGAAATCAGCAAGATTAACGAGCACACATTGGTGGGAACGGCGCCCGATGTCACCAGATATTTTATTGAGCTCAGAGGCGTTGGAATTATTGATGTGAAAACGCTTTTTGGCGTGGAGTGCGTGAAAGAAAAACAGAACATTGATCTGGTCATTAAACTTCAGGATTGGAAGAAGGAAAACGAGTATGACCGTCTGGGACTTGATGAGGAGTATACAGAATTTTTGGGGAACAAGGTGGTATGTCATTCCCTGCCTATTCGTCCGGGCCGAAATCTTGCCGTAATCTGTGAGTCTGCGGCAGTAAACCACAGGCAGAAAAAAATGGGGTATAACGCAGCGCAGGAGCTGTACCGCCGTGTGCAGGCGAATCTCCAAAAGGGTTCAGAAGAAGATGATGAAAGTGAAGAGAATGATTAAAAATCAGGAGGAATTGCACAGCAATGGAAAGAAAAAATGCATGGAAGAAATACCCGAAGGGAAAGCGCGAAGCCGTTTTTGCCTTTGCGGAGGAGTATAAGAAATTTATTTCTGACTGTAAAACAGAACGGGAATGCGTCACAGAACTGATTGCACAGGCCGAGAAGGCTGGATTCGAGGATTTAGAGAAAATACTTGCCGAGGGGCGCGCGCTCAAAGCCGGTGATAAATTATATGCTAAGAATATGGATAAGACGCTGGCGCTTTTTGTAATCGGCAGGCGGCCTCTTGAAGCAGGCATGAACATTTTGGGGGCGCATATTGATTCCCCAAGGCTTGATTTGAAACAAGTGCCGCTCTATGAAGACACAGAAATGGCGCTTTTTGATACCCACTATTACGGCGGCGTGAAGAAGTACCAATGGGTGACGCTTCCGTTGGCTCTGCACGGCGTGGTAGTGAAAAAAGATGGAACAAAGGTAATTGTTAATATCGGAGAGAAAGAGGACGATCCGGTATTCGGCATCAGTGATCTTTTAATCCACCTCGCCTCAGAGCAGATGGAAAAGAAAGCTGCTAAGGTGATCGAAGGAGAGAATTTGGACGTCCTGGTGGGCAGCATTCCCTTTGAAAATGAGGATGATAAGGAAAAAGCCAAGGATGCAGTGAAAACAAATGTACTGAATATCTTGAAAGAACAATATGATATAGAAGAAGAGGATTTCCTGTCGGCAGAAATTGAGGTAGTGCCGGCGGGCAAGGCCAGAGATTATGGATTTGACCGCAGTATGGTTATGGGCTATGGGCATGACGACAGAGTATGCGCATATCCTTCTTTTGCAGCTCTGCTGGAAGCCGATGTTTGTGAAAAGACGACGGTGTGCCTTTTGGTGGACAAAGAGGAAATCGGCAGCGTAGGCGCAACTGGTATGCAGTCCCGTTTTTTCCTCTATGTGGTAACAGAAATTATGGAAGCGATGGGCGGCTACAGCCAGGTCAAGTTTAACCGTGCCATGACGAATTCCAAGGTGCTGTCCTCGGACGTAAGCGCGGCGTACGACCCCTTGTATGCATCTGTGACAGAGAAGAAGAATGGCGCGTATTTTGGCAATGGATTAGTATTTAACAAGTACACCGGTTCTAGGGGCAAGAGTGGTTCTAATGACGCTAACCCTGAATATATGGCAGAATTGCGCAGAATTCTGGACGACAATGGCGTATCCTTTCAGACTTCTGAACTCGGTAAGGTAGATCAGGGCGGCGGCGGCACGATTGCCTATATTCTTGCCAACTATAATATGTCGGTGATTGACAGCGGCGTGGCTGTGCTGAACATGCATGCGCCGTGGGAGATTATCAGCAAAGTGGACCTCTATGAAGCAAAATTGGGATATACTGCGTTTTTGAAAGAGGCATAACGTAAGTCATATATTTATGAAACAAGATGGAAGAACACTGCGTTTTTGAAAGAGGTATAGCGTAAGTCAGATATTTGTGAAACAAGATGGAAGAACACTGCGTTTTTGAAAGAGGCATAATGTGAGTGAAATATTTTGGAGACAGTTACAGGAGATAACCGGAAATGGTAAGTGCTCTCGTCAGGAGAACATGAGTAAGCATACGACGTTTCGTGTGGGCGGGCCGGCAGAGTATTATGCCTGCCCTGGCCGGGCGCAGGTGGCGGAGATTATTTCCCTGTGCCATACGCATAAAGTTCCCTGGATGGTAATTGGAAATGGAAGCAATCTGTTGGTGGGTGATAAAGGAATACCTGGTTTAGTAATCGAGCTGGGAAAAGATTCTGCGCAGGTTATTGTGGAAGGATGTGAGGTCCGGGCGCAGGCCGGAGCGTTGCTTTCTGTGGCGGCGAGGAAGGCTGCTGATTCTGCGCTTACTGGGATGGAGTTTGCTTCTGGGATTCCCGGAAGCGTGGGTGGAGCTGTCGTCATGAACGCAGGCGCCTATGGCGGCGAGATGAAGCAGATTGTAAAAAAGGCAACTGTGCTCACCGCGGAGGGAATGGAAAAGGAACTCTCACTGGAGGAACTTGATTTTGGCTACCGACATAGCAGTATTCCGGGAATGCAGGCGATTGTGCTTGAGGCGGCGTTTGCATTGGAGAAAGGTGATCCAGCGGCTATTGAGGAGCAGATGTCAAAGCTGCGCAGCCAGCGCAGCGGGAAACAGCCCTTGGAGTACCCGAGCGCCGGCAGCACATTTAAACGCCCGGAGGGCTATTTTGCCGGGAAGCTGATTCAAGACGCGGGTCTTAGGGGCTACCGGGTGGGCGACGCCCAGGTGTCAGAAAAGCATTGCGGGTTTGTTATTAACCGCGGAGAAGCAACGGCGGCACAAATCCGCCAGCTGATCTGTGATGTGCAGGATAAGGTGGAGGAGCAATTTGGCGTAAGGCTGGAAACGGAAGTGCGTTTTGTAGGAGTATTTTGACAAAGGGAGGGCGGCGAATGAAGTTTATAATATTGACAGGAATGTCTGGAGCAGGGAAGAGTACAGCGTTAAAAATGATGGAAGACATAGGATATTTTTGCGTAGACAATCTGCCGATTGCGCTGATTGAAAAATTTGCGGATCTTGCCGACCTTCAGGATGCGGAATTGCAAAAGGTTGCTGTGGGGGTAGATATCCGCAGCGGCCAGACCTTGGAAGAGTTACAGGATGTGCTGGACAGGCTCAAACAGAGAGGTGAACGTTTCGACATCCTTTTTCTCGATTCTCAGGATGAAGTTCTGGTAAAAAGGTACAAGGAGACAAGGAGGACGCACCCGCTTGCCGGTAGCGAGCGCGTGGATAAGGGAATACGAGAAGAGCGGCGCCGTCTGGAATTTTTGCGTAAGCAGGCAAGCTATATTATAGATACGAGCAACATGCTCACAAGAGAATTAAAGGCGGAACTTGAAAAAATTTTTGTGCGCAATCAGGATTATAAGAATCTTTTTATTACGATAGTGTCTTTTGGATTCAAGTATGGAATACCTACGGACTGCGATCTGGTGTTTGACGTACGCTTCCTCCCCAATCCCTTTTATGTGGAAGGGCTGCGCGGCAAGACTGGAAATGACCGTGAGATTCGTGAGTATGTGATGCAGTTTCCCGAAGCGGGACAGTTTTTGCATAAGTTGGAAGACCTTGTGAAGTTTTTAATTCCCAATTATATTGTCGAAGGGAAAACACAGCTTGTAATCGGCGTGGGTTGTACCGGTGGGAAACACCGTTCTGTGACACTGGCAAATGCCCTTTATGAGCGTCTTGCTGACCGAGAAGGTTATGGCATTAAAATTGAGCATAGAGACATCCAGAAAGATGTGCATCGCTTGACCTAAGGAGGGACCCAGCGATTTGGCATGAGGAGGGACCCACGAAGTGGGAGGAGCCCTGATGCCTAGTACCGGAGCCAAAGAACTGTATGGCATGAGGAGGGACCCACGAAGTGGGAGGAGCCCTGATGCCTAGTACCGGAGCCAAAGAACTGTATGGCATGAGGAGGGACCAAAACATGTCGTTTTCAGGCGAAGTGAAAGAGGAGTTATCGCGGCAATTTCCTAAGAGCCGGCATTGCCAGATTGCAGAAATTGCCGCTATTTTGAGCTTTGTGGGAAAATTAGAGGAAATGCAGGGCAGCAAAGCGCTGCGTGTCTACACGGAAAATCTCTCGCTTGCCCGCAAGTATTTTATTCTAATGAGAAAAACTTTTCATGCAAATGTGAGTGTCGCGGTAAGACAGAACGTGTATCTGCACAAGAGCAGGATTTTTGTAATATCGCTGACGGCGCCGGAAGAAATACGGAAGGTACTGCTGGCGGTGAAATGGCAGAATGAAAAAGGGGAGGATATTCGTACTGCGGGCCTTGCAAATCGTCTTCTCCTGCAAAATACATGTTGTCGCCGCTCTTTTATCCGCGGAGCATTTCTAAGCGCAGGTTCTATGAGCGATCCCGAGAAGTCGTATCATTTGGAAGTCGTGTGCAGCGGGCAGCCCAAGGCGGGACAATTGCAGGAAATTATCAACAGTTTTGATATGGATGCCAAGATTGTGCAACGCAAAAAGAGCCATGTTGTATATCTGAAAGAGGGTTCGCAGATTGTCGATATGCTTAACATCATGGAAGCTCATGTGGCGTTGATGAGTTTGGAAAATGTGCGTATCCTCAAAGAAATGCGCAACTCCGTCAACCGTCAGGTGAATTGTGAGACGGCAAATATCAATAAGACTGTCAGCGCCGCTGTCAAGCAGGTAGAGGACATCAACTATATTAAGTCTGTACGGGGTCTGGATAGTTTGTCAGATAATTTGCGGGAGATTGCACTGCTGCGTTTGGAATATCCGGAAGCGGCGTTAAAGGAACTCGGTACATATTTAGAACCTCCGGTGGGGAAGTCCGGGGTCAATCACAGGCTGCGGAAATTATGTGAAATAGCGGAGGATTTAAGGCAATTGGGAAAGGGGTGATTTATTATACGCAGGAAAAAACTTTTATTTGTGTTTAACCCTTTTTCGGGAAAGGGACTGATTAGGAACAAGTTGTTGGAGATTGTGGACCAGTTTGTCAAAAATGGATATGAGGTAACTATCCATCCGACGCAGCGACCTCAGGATGCATTGGAGCAGGTGGAAAAACGTGCGGGAAAATACAGTCTGGTTGTATGCAGTGGCGGCGACGGCACATTAGATGAAGTAGTCAGCGGGATGATGCGCCGGGACAAGAAAGTTCCAATAGGTTACATTCCTTCCGGGAGTACAAATGATTTTGCATCTTCGCTGAAGATTCCCAAAAGTATGGACAAAGCAGCGGAACTTGCTGTGAGCGGCGTGCCCTTTGCCTGTGATGTCGGCAAGTTTAATGAAAAATATTTTGTTTATATCGCGGCGTTTGGACTGTTCACAGACGTCTCATACGCCACAAGGCAGGAGCGGAAAAACAGGATTGGGCATTTTGCGTATATTTTGGAGGGCGTAAAACGGATTCCGGCAGCCCAGCCTTACCATCTGCGCATCTCCTATGACAATCAGACGATTGAAGGCAAATTTATTTATGGGATGGTGACAAATTCTGTTTCGGCAGGCGGATTTCGCAATATTACCGGCAAGAATGTGAAATTAAATGACGGCATTTTTGAGGTGACGTTGATTAAGATGCCGAAAAGCCCGCTTGAACTGAACGAGATTATTGCCAGCTTGACAAACCTCATTGACAACACGGACCTAATTTATACCTTTAAGACAGAAAGCCTGACAGTTGAGTCTGCCGAGGAGATTGCCTGGACGCTGGATGGAGAATACGGAGGAAAACACAAGAATGTTACCATATCTGCCAAAAGGCAGGCGGTGGAGATTATTGTTGACAGCAGGATGAAAAATTGACTTTTACGCAACAATGTATTGCTTTGGTGGTAAAATGTTGTGATATTTAGCTATTGGATAAATACCTACAGGGCGTTTAGTAAAGGATGCTTGCTAAACGCCCTGCAGGTTTATATGGCGGTATTTTAAACAGGAGAGAAAAATGATATATTTCATGTTATTGGAGACAGAAGAAGACAGGAAGAAATTTCAGGAGATTTATGAAGATAATTACCTGAAAATGTACCATGTTGCCCGGGCTATGGGGCAAAACCAGACAGACGCAGAAAACGAGGTGCATAATTCATTTCTTTCCCTGGCGGAAAATTTCACAAAATATTCACATTTATCATGTAGGGAAATGACTGGTTTGTGCGTTTCTATAGTGAAGAATAAAGTTCTGGATAGTATTCGCCGTGTAAACCATTATAGTGAGGCTGAACTGGAGGAACTTATTTTATATGACGAAGCGCCGGAACATGACGCCCCTCATATGATGGAGCAAAAGGAGAGGGCAAAGTTTGTCCAAAAGGCGCTGGAAGGAATATCGGAGGTTCTTCGGGAGACATTGACGCTGAAATACTATTATGAACTGAGCAATAAAGAAATTGCCAGGATACAGGGGGTGCCTGTGAAGACCGTAGAGGTGCGGCTGTTCCGGGGCAGGAAAAAATTCAGGGAGGTATGGGATGAAACGAATGGATGAAAAGCGGCAGGAAAGCCAGGCGTTCAAGGACATGATTTCCTCGGTGCATGAATATGAACTATCCCTTATACCGGATAATAATGAGTTACGGAAGCGCTATCTGCTTTCAGATGCATTCTATCAGAAGATGGATCAGATGATAGAATGGCAGGAGAAGAAGGCGCGCAGAAAAAAGCTAAGGCGGTTTGCGGCAGCAGCAGCGGCTGTTATCGTGATACTTGTTGGCGCGGCCCATCCTCAGACAATATCAAAGGCGGGGCAATGGCTGATTCGGTGGTATCATGACCATATTTCGTTTCAGTTTGTGGAAGATGCCGGAAATATAGAAGTGCCCAGATATGAATTAAGTTATGTACCGGAAGGATATCGGCTGGAATTGGATGATTATTTTGTAGGTGGAGATATTCTATACTATAATGATGAAGGTCAATGCTTAGATTTTAGTTACGGCGCGATTGACGATGGTTTAGAAATAGATAATGAAAATAAGGATCTTCTAAAAATTACAGGCAGCAGGGGAGAAATCATCTATTATCTGCGGGCAAAGAATCCTGAATCCGAGAGCTCGATGACCTGGATTAGCGAGGACGGCACGTTAAAATTTAACCTCATGGGAAACTTCTCACAGGAAGAATTGATAAAAATCCAGGAGGGGATTCATGTTGTGAAATAAAAATTTAAAAGATTTCTGTAAAATGATGTAGTGGTTTTTCCTTCTCGTACGTTTATTAAGTAGGAGCGTAAATAAGCTTTGAGTAAAAGGGGAAGGAGGGGAGCCTTATGGTAAGAGAGAAATTACAAAAGAAAACAGCAGTCGTGTTACTGATAGGAGCAATGTTGCTCTGCGTACAGTCTAATACAGTACACGCAGAAAATATTCTGGAATATACGGAAGAAATGAAAGTGGAAAGCGTTTCTCCGATGTATGTACAAGGTAACAGATGCCAGCTGCGTTTAGCTTTTAGTGGTAAAACAGCAAGATGTCATGCCTTTATAAGAGGGAAAAGTGGCACAACTAAAATTTCCGGCTTATTAAAGCTATATGACAATACGGCGGGTAGACACGTTGCGAGCTGGACGGTTTCTAAATCGGGTTCGTGTTATAGTGTAACAAAATCTGCGGCAGTGATAAAAGGGCATAGCTATAAGCTGTCTTTTTCTGGCAAGGTGTATGGGAAGAATTGTAAATCTGGCGAGTCCATAGCGTCATCAGTTAGTAAGAAGGATTAAAGAAGATTGAAGATCAAAATGGAAAACGCAAATGGTGTTTATTGTTATTTGGATCGCTAAAGAGAGCGGAGAAAAGGGGAATTACATGGACATATTCTGTTTCAAGATATTGAGGGGGGAGTGTGTTGATAGATGCGTGCGGAAATAGATGTCTGCACGCATCAAGGTAAGAATATAGCGGTATTTTTATATAGTATTTGGGAGGCGACGTATGAAAAAGAGAATCGTTATAGGAACATCATGTATTTTAATTGTCCTAGCAGCGCTCCTGGTCTGGAAAGCGGGAAGAAATACGAAGTTATTAAAAGAGATAGATGTGAAAGAACTCAGCAAAATAGAAATGTATTATCCGGGGGATAATCTTACGGTTGTCACAGGGGAAGAAAATATGCGGAAAGTTGTTGCACTGTTTCATTCATTGCGTGTAAGGAAAACATTTTCTGATAACGATGATGGATTTGTATTTTCCATACAGATTTATGATAAAGATGGAGAAAGAATTGATATTATTACAATTAGATCAAACCGTATTGTTACAAATGACGGGTATTATAAATGCGCTAAGGATTATTGTGATGATTTTCGTAAACTGTATGAAGAACTGCAAATGTAAAAGAACTTGGCGGTGGGAATAGATAAATTATTTAGATAATATAGTGATTTTTTACCTATCTGTTTTACAGAGAAGGAACGTAAATAAGTGAGATAAAAATGGAGGTGCATTCTTGAATATTTTTATAATAGGGTTGATATTTATTGTTATTTTAGTTGCAGCCGCAATGATTTGCAGTTATTTTGGGAAAACAATGTGGGGAGCCGTGATGTGCTTCCTGGGTTTGGGATTATTGGCAATCGGCATATATTTGTGGCAGGCGTCTATGTGGAGAGATATATCCTTTGTATTATTGATAGCAGGAGCGCTTTCAGAACTTATTGCAATTATGTTTGCAGTTAGAGTATTGCAGAAGAAAAAAGCTTCGTAAACTTAATGATGTTGTGTTTTTGGGAGAATACATATGAAAAAGAGAATCCTTGTAGGAACACCGTGCATTATTATTGTTCTTGCGGCGTCCTCAGTCTGGACAGCCGGAAAAAATAAAATTTAATTTCGGAAAGCTCTTTTCTTTTTTGGAGAAATAAGGTAAACTATACAGTATGAAGTGGAACCCTATGGGGATTTCACCCGGCATGGCATTTTGCCAGGAGGCTGAATGGAAATGCCATGTAAAAAATAAAGACAGTGTTTTCTGCCAAGGGAGCAGAGGACAGAAATGGAGGAAAAGAAATGTTAGTATCTGCAAAAGAAATGTTACAGAAAGCAAAACAAGGACATTATGCTGTTGGACAGTTCAACATCAATAACCTGGAGTGGACCAAGGCTATTTTACAGACCGCACAGGAGCTGAATTCTCCGGTAATTCTGGGGGTATCCGAGGGTGCAGGAAAATATATGTGCGGTTATACAACTGTTGTAGGGATGGTAAATGGCATGATCAATGAGCTTGGCATTACAGTTCCAGTTGCACTTCATCTGGATCACGGCAGCTATGACGCATGTTTAAAATGTGTAGAGGCAGGTTTTTCATCCATCATGTTTGACGGTTCCCATTATCCAATTGATGAGAACGTGACAAAGACTACAGAGCTTGTAAAGATTGCCCATGACAAGGGAATGTCCATCGAGGCAGAGGTTGGCGCAATCGGCGGCGAGGAAGACGGCGTTGTCGGTGCAGGCGAGTGTGCAGACCCAGATGAATGTAAGGCAATCGCTGACCTGGGCGTAGATATGCTGGCGGCTGGAATCGGTAATATCCATGGCAAATACCCAGAGAACTGGGCAGGCCTGAGTTTTGAGACATTAGATGCTGTTCAGCAGAAGACAGGGGATATGCCTTTAGTTCTTCATGGCGGTACTGGAATTCCTGAGGATATGATTAAGAAAGCAATCTCCCTTGGCGTAGCTAAGATTAACGTGAATACAGAGTGCCAGTTGTCCTTCTCAGCAGCGGTTAGAAAATACATTGAGGCTGGAAAAGATTTAGAAGGTAAGGGCTTTGACCCGCGTAAAGTGCTTGCACCGGGCGTAGAGGCTATCAAAGCGACTGTAAAAGAGAAGATGGAATTATTCGGTTCTGTTGGCAAAGCTTAATTTCCACGGCAAATAGTCCTAAGTATTAGCGGCGTTTGTTTCGGACAGAGTGAAACAGTATATAAAATGAACCATCGGGAAATCGGTGGTTTGAAACAGGGGCAAGTGTGGCAAATATCGTCCGCTTGTCCCTGAATTATTTTGTGTACAAGTGTAAATTACTTTGTATAATATGGATAAGGCGATTGACGGATTGAAAATATGATAAGGGAAGGAGAGTGTAAGAGGATGAAAGAGAGAAAAAATACGCTGCTTAAGAAAAGGCAAGGGCCAAGAAAAGGTAACAGACTGATGATAGCGTTGCTTTCCGTTTGTCTGATTATGACATCTTTGCCCAATTTGTATTATCAGACATTTGTGCTGGCAGCAGAAATGCCGGTTGGCGACGGACAATATGAAATCTTATCTATTAATGAGTTTTCGGAGGATATCAAATCACAAACTGTTGATATTGGCACGCCGATAGAAGCGTTACTTCTGCCCAACAGCCTGGCCGTATCATGCCGTCAGAGCATGGCAGAGAATCAGGAAACGCAGAATAAAACGCAAGACGCAGTGACCGAATCTGCGCCGTCGGAAGATATAGAATTAGAATCTGAGAAATCAGAAAATGCAGCGTCAGAAGAAGCAGCAATGGAATCTGAGAAATCAGAAAATGCAGCGTCAGAAGAAGCGGCATTAGAATCCGGGGCGTCAGAAGAAGCAGCAGTGGAATCCGAGGCGTCAGAAGAAGCAGCAGTGGAAGAAGACACGGAAAAGACAGAGGGCGTCTCAGAGGTTATGCTAGAAGGAATTACCTGGGAAAGCAGGCCGGAATATGATATGGAACAGGAAGGAATCTACCGCTTTACCCCTGTTTTGCCGCACGGATACCGGTTGTCTGAAGGTGTGGTTTTACCGGAGATTATGGTGACCGTGAAGCCTGAGGGAGATACAATAGAAGAGAACTGTATGGAAAAGGTTAATTCCGACGAGGAAGGGGGAATTTTTTATGCAGAGGATGCGGATGTTCTATATGCAGGGGATGCGGACGTTCTATATGCAGAGGATGCAGACATTCTCTTGGCGGAAGGGGATACGCAGCTTATCAAGATTGCTGCCGGGCAAAGCGAAACCTGGGATGAACGTACTTTGCGTGATGTAACGGTGATTGTGGAAGAGCGTGCAGTCCTGACAATTACAGGATTCGTGGCAATCAGCGGAAATGTTACAATCACAGGCGGTGGGACGATTGAAAGAAGGGGAAATGCTGCTTGTTTTAATGTCCAGGCTGGTGCAAATCTGACCTTGGGGAATGTTACCATGGATGGAGGTTCTATGCCTTCCGCTGTTTCTATGCTGGAGGTTTTTTCCGGAAAATTGACATTGAATGATGGATGTGTGATCCAGAATTGCACAAAGTTAGAAAATAATGGGGGAGCCATATTCTTGGACCGGGCGAACGCCGTCTTAAACGGGGCGACAATTAAAAACTGCACGGCGAGTTCTGTTTATGGCCAAGAGTGTTATGGCGGTGCGATTTATATTTATGCAAGCGCAGTAGAGATTCATGGTACAAGGTTTGAAAATTGCAGTGTTGGGCAGGCTGCTTCCAATGATAAGGGAGGCGCGTTGTATATGTATAATGGCTGTAAGGTAGATATCAATGGCGCAGTATTTCAAAGCTGTTCTGCAAAGGGAAGCGGCGAGCGGTCGGCAGGCGGAGCATTTTATGTGGACTCTGACAATACGGTTGATATCAGAAATACCGTGATCGAAGATTGCAGCGCCGGGACGCAGGGCGGAGCATTTCTTTCTTTTAATAATAATGTTGTAAATATTTACAGCGGTATTTTCCGTAACAACCGTACTACCGCTGCCACAGATGTGCATGGCAACGTAGGCGGAGGCTGCATGTATAACTGTATGGGTACTCTGAATATCTATGGAGGCAGTTTTCTTAACAATTATGCCGCCAATAAGGGAGGCTGTCTCAACCATTGTTGGGAACCGGGTACAATTACCAATATTACCGGCGGAATCTTTGCTGGAAATTATTGTGATTATAAGGATGCGGTATCAGATTACAGCGGCAGCGGCGGAATTTTTAATTCTTCTGTAAAGGCCGGGCAGGCGGAACTGAGGGTCTCGGGGAATGCCAAGTTCAGCGGGGATGGTACGGAAGGGTCTGGGGTGGACGGAATATATCTCGATCAGGACAGCGGCACGCCCAGGAAAATATTTATCAGTACTACGCTGACGTTTCCTGTGAACCTCTATGTGAAAGCAGTCGAAGGGTATGTAATCGCGGAAGGCAAGGATGGTTATTCTTTTCTTCATGAGAGGGATATGAAGAAAATCAAATTTATAGATATCAGCAATTCCGGTAAGACCTGGTACGCGAAACTGAGCGATGACAGAACGCAGGTAACGCTTACGGAAACCGATCCTGGATATAAATATTTTGTCTATTATATCAGCAATGGCGCGACAGGGAATGTTGTGGATGATAACCAATATTCTGAGGAAGACGAGGCGACGGTGAAGTCCCATAAGGATGCGCAAGGGAAGGATATCCTGACATATGAGGGGCGCACGTTCCTTGGATGGAGTAAGAATGAAGACGGCTCAGGGAGACTTTACCAGGCGGGGGATTCTCTGGGGAAAATGACGGAAGACATTAACCTGTACGCTGTTTTTTCGGAGAACCCGGTTGCTGATTTCTATTCTGGAAGCGCTGGCAATAAGGTGACAAAAGAAAGCGTTATGGATGCCGATGGGAAGGGAAAGGTGAAGGCTCCACAACTGAAGGATTTGAATGATCCAGAGCATTCGGAGGATATGGCAGGCTGGACAAAGGCAGGCTGGGCAGAGAAGGAGGGGCAGTTTGACGTTTTGTATCAGCCGGAGGATGAAATTACGTTAGAAGATAATAGAGAGTATTGCGGTATTTACAAGAAGGACGTAACTTTGACTTATGATAATAACGGATGGAATATCGCGCCGGCGCCGGCAAATGACGTAAAACCGCGTTATGGCAGAGTGCATGAGAACATTACCTACCAGCCTGCGGAGTTTACAATTGCTCCAGACGTTACCAGTGGAGATTTTGTATTTGCTGGATGGAATACCGAGCCGGATGGGTCAGGGGAATATTATCATGAGGGTGATAAGATTACAAGCGAGACGGACCTTACCTTATACGCAATATTTACGAATTCATTCCTGGCAGATTTTTACTCCGGCGGCGCGGGGCAAAAAGAAACCAGGCAGGCGAATGCCGGCCAGACGTGGACGCAGCCCATAGAAGCTCCGGAACTGAAAGATATGGACGGCTGGGATAAAATAGGCTGGACAGAGGATGAGAACCAGTTCCGCGCGGATTTTGAGGCGGGGGAGGAACTTATTTTAACGCGGCATTCCTCCTACTATGGCATTTATGGCAAGGAGGTTATTTTGTCCTATGACATGAATGGGGGTATGGGAAAACAAGAACCTGTGGCAAAATCCTGTTATGCAAATGTACATAGTGAGGTAAGTTATCAGCCGGCTGCATTCCATGTCGCCAAGGAGGCGATCCGCGACGGCTATGTGTTTGCCGGATGGAACACGGAGGCAGACGGTACAGGCGAGACTTACCAAGAGGGAGAAGAGATTACCATTTTAGAAGATCAAACGCTCTACGCCAGATGGGATATTGCAGGAGCGGTCTATCGGATAGAGCATTACAAGCAGGAGTTGGACGGCAGTTATCGTTTGGATGCGACAGTGGAAGCAAAAGCGGCCATAGGAGATGAGGTGAGCGCAGAAGCCAAGGCGTATACGGGGTTTTCAGAGAATACAGCACATGAGATGCGCGTAGGCGCCGGAATTGTGGCGGAAGATGGCAGTTTAGTATTAAAGCTTTATTATGACAGGGATATTTATGAAGTAGACTTTGACTTGAATGGGGCAGAGGGAGAGACGCCGGAACGTCAGAGTGTGCCTTATGGGGGATATGTGACTGAGGTGGATGAGCCCGCAAGAAGAGGCTATCATTTCAAAGGCTGGTACATGGATGAACGGGGACTGGAAGAAAAACGCTGGGATTTTGATTTGCAGGTGGAGAAGAATTTCGGTAAGGCAGTAACAGACGCAAGTGCACCTCGAAAAGTTACGCTCTATGCAAAATGGGAGGATGAGACAGCCCCGGTATTGGAGGATATCGGCTTCAATGAGGGGTATGTAAATATCCTGGACTGGATAATACGCAAAAAGAGCCTTGTTGTAACTGTTCCCGTCTTTGAGGAGGGGAGCGGGGTAAAGCAGTTAGACTATGATGTGTCGGCAGTCATGGGAGATAACCCTAAGAAAACGCAGGCAGATGGTTCATTATTGCTGCAATCGGACGAAGAGCCGGGAGCCAAGGTATCAAAACAGTCTCATGAAAGGACAGCCGGAGCAGGTACAGAAGGTGCAGCTGGAACTATTGAGATTCCTGAGAGCCGGAAGCGGTTGTTCTATGGCGTCCTGACACCGGGCCAGGGAGAGTTTGCTGCTGGGAATATCCAGCTATTTCAGAAGGGTGAGCGAACATATGCGAAGATTACAATATCAGAGGACTTTAAAGGAAACATCAGTCTGGCTTGTATGGACAATGCTGGCAACATATCTTCTGAAAAGACGATTACGCCACTGAAAGGCGGGATTGTTGTTGAGGACAATGCCCCGGAGATTGTATTCTCGTCTAAGGATGGAAAACCATCGCAGACATTCTCACATGCAGTTGATGTAAATGTCAGGGTCTTGGATCATGTGGATGAGAACGGGGGAGACAGAATCACAGGCGGCATAGCATCCGTGACATACCAGCTAGATAAAGGAAAAGAAATTTCGGCGCCGGCGCAAGCATTTGAGGAGAAAATTGTGGATGTTTATGAGTTTGCCGTAGAGGTGTCAGGTACAGGGCGGCATGTCTTGCGTGTTACAGCTGTGGACAATGCAGGCAATAAGAATACGCGCCGGACAGAAGTGAATATCAAGAAAAATATAGTCAAGACTCCAATGAAAACGCCAAATGAGAATCCGCCTCAGGCGCCAAAAGCGCCGTCAGGAAGCGAACCGCAGACAGGAGACCCTATGAATGTGCAGGTGTATGCAACGCTTGCGATGGTTGCGGGGTTTTTGTACCTGCTGTTGTATTTTGCGTCCGACAATCCTGGCATAACGGAAAAGGAAAAGGAGGAATTAGTCTCACGGATGCTCGGATGGGCAAAAAGAGGAGGAATCGTCCGAAAATTGTCAGTATTTGCGGCGCTCTTTTTCTTCCTACTGTATTATCACAGTATAGGAAAGAGTGAGAATAGAGAATGGAATTTGGATGATGTTTGGCAATAGTACCAAAAAACTTCAAAAAAATCTTCAAATTTATCCGAAATAGCAAAAAATTAAATTTTTATAAATTTTATATTGCATTTTCGTAAAAAGAAGAGTATTGTAATTAACAGATATGAAAGCAAGAACAAGGGTGTTCCAACAGGATTGGAATGCCCTTTTCGCTTATATCATAGAAAGTTTATTTCCTGGTATAAGCATGTATGCGCATTTTGTTTTCAAGTAACCAGCACATAGATATAAAAAGGGAAAGGATGAAAAGAGATGAGTGATTTTATCAATGTATCCGAGATTTTCGGGGAAAACGTATTTAACGATGCAGTCATGCAGGAACGTTTACCCAAGAAGGTTTACAAAAAGTTAAAAGAAGTAATTCAGGAAGACCGGGAAATGGATCTGGAAACTGCGGATGTAGTCGCACATGAAATGAAAGAATGGGCGATCGAAAAAGGGGCGACCCATTACACCCACTGGTTCCAACCGCTGACCGGCGTGACCGCAGAAAAACATGATTCTTTCATCACAGCGCCCATGCCCAACGGAAAGGTACTGATGAGTTTCTCCGGGAAAGAATTGATTAAAGGCGAGCCGGATGCATCTTCCTTCCCTTCGGGCGGTCTTAGAGCAACTTTTGAGGCAAGGGGATATACGGCATGGGATTGTACGTCGCCGGCATTTGTGCGCCAGGATGCAGCGGGGGCAACGCTCTGTATTCCTACAGCATTCTGTTCCTACACGGGAGAGGCTCTCGACCAGAAAACACCGCTTTTGCGTTCTATGGAGGCTGTCAATCAGCAATCCTTGCGTCTGCTTCGTCTGTTTGGAAACACGACGTCAAAAAGAGTAACGCCTTCTGTAGGAGCGGAACAGGAATATTTCCTGGTTGACCGTCAGAAATATTTAAAGAGAAAAGATTTAATTTTTACCGGGCGCACTTTGTTCGGGGCGATGCCTCCCAAGGGACAGGAGATGGACGATCACTATTTCGGCGCCATTCGCGAGCGTATAGCCGCATATATGAAGGATGTGAACAAGGAATTATGGAAACTGGGCGTCAGCGCAAAGACACAGCATAACGAGGTTGCGCCGGCACAGCATGAGCTTGCTCCCATCTATGCGGAGGCGAACATTGCAGTAGACCATAACCAGTTGGTGATGGAGACGTTAAAGAAGGTAGCCGGACGCCATGGGCTGCGTTGTCTGCTCCATGAGAAGCCGTTTGCAGGGGTGAATGGTTCCGGTAAACATAACAACTGGTCTCTCACTACCGATGATGGCATTAATATGTTAGACCCTGGCAAGACGCCGCATGAGAATATTCAGTTCTTATTGGTGTTGACCTGTATCTTAAAGGCAGTAGATAAACATGCTGATTTGCTCCGTGAATCTGCGGCCGATGCGGGAAATGACCACAGGTTAGGTGCGAATGAGGCTCCACCCGCTATTATTTCTATTTTCTTAGGAGAACAGCTTCAGGATGTGATGGCACAGTTGATTAGTACCGGCGAGGCGACCAGAAGCCTGAAAGGGCAAGTGCTTCAAACCGGTGTAAAATCATTGCCGGACTTCATGAGGGATGCGACAGACCGCAACCGTACGTCGCCGTTTGCATTTACCGGAAATAAATTTGAATTCCGTATGGTGGGCTCCAACGATTCCATTGCACCGCCAAACGTCGTATTGAATGCTATCGTTGCAGAGGCGTTTTCGGATGCCTGTGATATTTTGGAAAAAGCGGAAAATTTCGAGGAAGCCGTACATGACTTGATTAAAGAGCAGGCGTCCGCACACCAGAGGATTGTCTTCAACGGAAACGGTTATTCCGACGAATGGATTGCGGAGGCAGAACGCCGCGGGCTTCCCAACATCAAGAATATGGTTGATGCGGTTCCGGCATTGACGACTGAGAAGTCAATTGCACTGTTTGAGAAATTCAATGTATTTACGGAGGCCGAGCTGGCATCCAGGGGTGAAATTCTCTATGAAAACTATTCAAAAGCCCTTAACATAGAAGCGCGCACGATGATTGACATGGCAGGTAAGCAGATTATTCCAGCAGTTATCAAATACACGACTGCGCTTGCTAACTCTATCAATGCAGTCAAAGCAGCAGGGGATGTAGATATCAGTACGCAGGCTGATTTGTTGAAAGAGGTTTCCGATTTGCTGTCAGAGACCAAGAGCGCGCTTGTGAAACTGAGTGATGTTACGGCTCAGGCTGGTACGATGGAAGAGGGAAGAGCTCAGGCAGTCTTTTTCCGCGACCAGGTGAAGACGGCGATGGAAGCGCTCAGAACGCCGGTGGATAAATTGGAGATGATTGTCGACAAGGATATGTGGCCGATGCCGTCTTATGGAGACTTGATTTTTGAGGTTTAAAATGGCATGAGGAGGGGCCCACGCAGTGGGAGGAGCCCTGATGCCTTGTGCCGAAGCCAAAGAAGTAAAATGGCATGAGGAGGGACCCACGCAGTGGGAGGAGCCCTGATGCCTTGTGCCGAAGCCAAAGAAGTAAAATGGCATGAGGAGGGGCCCACGCAGTGGGAGGAGCCCTGATGCCTCGTGCCGGAACCAAAGAAGTAAAATGGCAGTGGGCGCAGCAAAGCAGCCAAAGTCTACGCTTCGCTTCAGTCCGTGCTAAACGGACATCCACTGGATGTCCAGCCAATCATGAATGAGGGATTTAGGGAGCCCCTGCGGACTTGTCCGCTTTGTCCTAAAAAGACCTGAAAAGGGAGGATGCCAGGAAGCTTCCGCCTCCTGGCATTTATTATGAAAAAGTTTATTCAAATAATGGTTTATTTAACTTCGTTTGGTATGGTTATATTATATGCAAAAGAAATGAAATTTCCATGTTGCTAAAATGAAACTTTTTTGAACCAAAAATGAATAAATTGTGAACAACGGAAAAATGGCGCTTTCAACGAGACCACAAAGCTGTGGGATGCGGGGAAAGTGTCTTTTTTTATCCTATTAGGAAAGAACTTGTCACGCTAAGGCGTGAAAGCGTCTTCCTATAGACTTAAAATGATAACATAAATATAATTATTCGCATTCATGCAAAGGGAGGAATTATTATGACACAAGAATCAATTATTAGCTTAGTGAGCGAGCATACCTTTGGCATCTGGTTTCTGATAGGTGCGGCGTTGGTATTCTGGATGCAGGCGGGATTTGCCATGGTGGAGGCGGGATTTACCAGGGCAAAAAACTCGGGAAATATTTTAATGAAAAATTTGATGGACTTCTGCATAGGAACCGTGGTATTTATCCTGATTGGATTCTCGCTTCTTCTTGGGGAGGATCTGGCAGGACTGATTGGAAAACCAGGATTTGATATTTTTACCGCTTATGGGGATTTTGATTTTTCAAATTTCGTGTTTAACCTGGTATTCTGCGCAACAACGGCGACCATCGTGTCAGGAGCTATGGCGGAGCGGACAAAGTTCTTGTCCTACTGTATTTATTCCGGTGTAATTTCCGCCCTGATTTACCCGATTGAGGCGCATTGGATATGGGGCGGCGGCTGGCTGGCGCAGCTTGGGTTTCATGACTTTGCCGGTTCCTGTGCGATTCATATGGTTGGCGGAATCTCCGCCTTGATTGGTGCATCTATTCTAGGGCCGCGTATTGGTAAATTTAGCAAAGACAAAGTGGGAAAAATTACAAAGGTCAATGCATTTCCAGGGCATAATCTTCCCCTCGGATGTCTGGGATGCTTTATTCTCTGGTTTGGCTGGTATGGGTTTAACGGTGCGGCAGCCACCACGATTCCTCAGTTAGGTTCCATCTTTTTAACTACTACCATTGCTCCGGCAGTAGCAACGGTAGTTTGTATGGTATTTACCTGGGTTAAATTTGGCAAACCCGATGTTTCCATGTGTTTAAATGCGTCCCTGGCGGGGCTGGTGGCAATTACCGCGCCCTGTGATGTGACAGACGGTTTTGGCGCTATCGTCATTGGCGCTGTGGCTGGACTGTTGGTGGTGTTTGGCGTATGGCTCTTAGATTACAAGCTTCATGTTGACGATCCGGTAGGAGCTGTTGCAGTACATATGATGAATGGTATCTGGGGTACGATAGCGGTAGGGCTTTTTGCAACTTCTTCCGCGCCGGGAAGTGAGATTGACGGATTGTTTTATGGCGGCGGTTTTGAACAGTTGGGGCTTCAGTTGTTAGGCGTTGTTACGGTAGGAGCATGGGCGGCCGTCTGTATTACGATTACCTTTATGGTGGTTAAAGCGACGGTTGGCCTGCGTGTGACAGAGGAAGAGGAGATTATTGGACTGGATGCCACAGAGCATGGTCTTGCCTCCGCATATTCAGGATTCAGCATTATGGATGTGTCCAATACCATGACGATGGATGTGAATGAAAACACGGATTTGGGGATTGCAGACTATGAAAATGCGTCGGATGCTCAGAGAAATGCTTCTGTCAAAGTGGTTTCCGCACTTCCTAAGGAGACGACAGGCATGTACAAAGTGGTTGTCGTGGCAAAACTTTCACGTTACGACAAGTTGAGGAAGGCCATGAACGAACTGGGCGTGACGGGGATGACAGTCACACAGGTGATGGGTTGCGGCATCCAGAGAGGAGCCGGCGAGAAATACCGCGGCGTGGAGATGGACGCGACGTTGCTGCCTAAGGTAAAGCTGGAAATCATAGGTGGAAATATTCCTTTGGAAAAAGTAATTGAGACGGCAAGAAAAACACTTTATACCGGGCGCATCGGCGATGGCAAGATTTTTGTCTACGATGTAGCCAAAGTTGTAAAGATCCGTACCGGTGAGGAGGATATGGCGGCATTGCTGGATGTGGAGTAACAGATATCATAGCTTTATCCCATCTTTGACACTTGAGAAAGAATAAAACAGTCATAACATCAGTATCCTTTATAAATATCATTATTTAAGTTTTATTTGAGAACTTTAATTATTTTTATAGAATTAGCTAGATTTTTAACTGCGGGGCGATTATAATATAGACAGAGTTTCTAATAACCTTAAAGGTGGGATGGAAATGGAAAATAATCTGCTATTTGTAAATCAGAATCATGATATCATCCGACAGTTTGTGGGTGTCATGCGCGAATATGATTTTGCTATCGACACGGCGGACAATGGGCGGGATGCAGTCGCTTTCCTGAAAAGGAGGCAGTATAAAGTAATGATAACTGGCATGGACCTCACGCAGGTTGACGGCTCCAAGCTAATCGCCTATCTGAACAAGTTTTATCCGCAGACTGTGTGCATCGTGTATACCAGGAGGCTTGAGTTGGCGCATCTTAAGCTTTTGGTGAACGAGCGCCGGGTATTTCGTATCTTTGAAAATACCGCAGATTTTGGCGGTGAAATTTATACCGCTATTATGTATGCGTTTGAGCATTACGATATGCAGCACAAAGAGACGCAGAAAAGACTGATTTTAGAGCAGAAGCTGAAAAATGGGCAAGAGAGCCTTAAGGCCTTAAAGAAGGCTGCTTTGGAAGATAAATCAGAGCGGGAGGAGACGGCGGTATTTTTACATACGTTGTTTCGCGTGTATGCTCAGAACATAAGGATATTGCTGCCCCGCCGGGAAAGACAGCTTTTGTTTGCCTATGAGGCAGACTTGATTTCGCGGCTGCTGGACGGTTCTGTGCAGGCAGAAGATTTACAGGAGATAAGACAGAAACTGTTTGATGCGTGTAATGATATGCAACAGGAAAAACTTGCTCCTGTTGTGGAGAGGATGGAGCGGGCTATAGCGATTTATTCCCGTTAGGACAGAGAAGAATCAATCTTCTCTGTCCCTTTTATCTTTCTTATCTTTTTTGATTGGCTCTTCCTCCGGTTCATTCTCAGGCTCTACGGTCAAGTCAACCTCTGGAATTTCCGGTATCTCTGGGATTATAGATTCAGCTGTATGGACTGTGCAGTAGTTGTCCTGTGCCAAAGCGGCTGGCAGCAGGTATTGACCGTCATCCGTGTCACCGGAACCGCCCACAATGTAGATGCCGGAACGTCTTGATTCTGCCGGGCAGAATTCGTTTGCCAACAGGCCCGATTCCGTACAGATAGTAGCGCTTACATGGTGATCGCAGTATTCCGTGGGGACGGTCCCCACAGCGAAATATTCTGTCGCCGTCATGCTGCCTCTGGGGTCTGCATCGCACAGCCCGCTAACAGCAAGTTTGCCGGATTTACGGCAGACCGCTGCGGTGACAATTCCTTCCGGTTGGGTAAACTCCCGGTATTCTAAGTTTTCGTGTATGCGTCCCATAATTCTGTTCCAGAGCGTCTTGGGGTTGGAAGTCAGTCCGCCTTCTTGTGGACTGTTGTCATCGTAACCGCACCATACCGTACAGGTGTAATAGGGCGTAAAGCCTGCAAACAGCGCGTCGCGGTTGCTGGTGGTGGTTCCTGTCTTACCGGCAATCGGCATATCGCCAAAGTTGGCTGCGCCGCCTGTACCGACCGTGACGACATCCTGCATGGCGCTTGTGAGGAGAAATGCAGTTGTCTCCTTGAGCACCGTGTGGGTCTCGCTTGTATTGTCTATGAGCACACTTCCGCTGTGGTCTAAAATTCTTGTGTAAAACCTTGGCTTCGTGTAAGTTCCCATGTCTGCGATTGTAGCATATGCCGCAGTCAGTTCCAGGTTTGTCACGCCCCTCGTAATGCCGCCCAGTGATAAGGATTCTACAATATCATCCTGCACCAGCGTAGTAAAACCAAAATTCTGTAGATAGTCGTATCCTACCTGCGGTGAGATGGCGGACAGTGTTTTTACTGTCACGACATTGATAGACTTGGTAATGGCATAACGAATGGTGGTAAATCCCCGGTAGGAATTGTCATAATTCTTGAGGGGAGTACCGTTGGAATAAGTGAAAGGGGCGTCATCCTGAACGGTGGCCAGCGTCATACCGGCTGTGTCCAGCGCCGGTGCAAAGGCAGCCAGGATTTTGAACGTAGAACCAGGCTGTCTCGTTGTGTCTGTCGCACGGTTTAAGGTACGGCTGCCGCTCTTGTCGCCCCGGCCTCCGACGATGGCTTTTACGTCTCCAGAGTACTGGTCGATAATAGTGACTGCCGCCTGGGGCTGCTGGGTGAAGACCAAAGATTCGCCGCCCTCCACAATGGTATCGCCGGGCTTGATGATCTCCGCCTTGTAAGCGTCAATGGCTGCCTGGGCTTCCTCAATGGTGGCAAAATTTAAGGAGTAGCCGGGTGAGGAGGCGCTGTAATAGGAAATCATCGTCTGGTCGCTGTAATTTTCTATTGTGTCATCTGCTTTTTGCACGGTCAGGCGGTAGGAGAAGGAATACTTAGGCTCGGTGGAGTAATTTGCCTGATTGTTGACTTCCTCATCGCAAATCTTCTGGATGCCCATGTCCTGGGTAGATTCGATGGTAAGTCCGCTGTTGTAGATGGCCTTATAAGCCTGCGTGTCTGTATAGCCTTTTTTCTCAACGAGATCTCTTACTACCTGGTCGATAACGGAGTCCACGAAATAAGAATTGGGATTTTCTTCTGCATATTCTATATTGACCTGTTGGATGCGGGAGTAAACGTCGTCTTTTAATGCTTCGTCATATTCATTTTCTGAGATATACTCCTGGTCACGCATATTTTTCAGCACGAGCTTCCGGCGGTCCTCATTTTTTTCCGGGTGGCTTACTGGATTGTAGGCGGACGGATTTTTGGTAATCCCGGCGATGACGGCGGCCTCCGACAGTGTGAGTTCAGACACATCTTTGCCGAAATAGCGGCGCGAAGCGGATTGTACGCCCAGTGTGTTTTGTCCGAGGTTGATGGTGTTTAAGTAGTTTTCCAATACCCATTCTTTGGATTTAACTTTAGAAAGTTCAATGGCAAGGTATTGTTCCTGGATTTTCCGCTCAACTTTTTCAATGCCGGACTGGTTTGTCCAGCCTTCAAAAACATTATTTTTTAGAAGCTGCTGGGTGATGGTGCTGGCGCCCTGGTTAAAGTGAAAGCCGTTGGCAATCCCTTTCAGCCCGGCGCGGATAATACCCTTGATGTCAATACCGTTATGATCATAGAAACGCTCGTCCTCAATTGCCACGAACGCGTGCTGGACAGTTTTCGGTATCTCATCCAGAGTTACATACACACGGTTGGAGCCGGAAGCCACAAGCTTTGCCGTCTCATTGCCCTGGTTGTCCAACACGACGGACAGATAGCCGGTGGGCGAGGGGTCGATATCAGAAATATCAGGTGCAGATTCTATAATACCCTTGAACGCGCCGATTCCGGCGCATCCTCCGATGAAAATGGCAGCTAAGAAGCATACCAGCAATGTTTTAAAAAATATGACAGTGAATTTCTTGCGGACCAACGACGCTGTGGAGGTGATCTGTTTCTCTCGTTGTGCTACGCCTTTTTTTCCATAGTTCATGGCAAAGCCTCCTTAAAATTGAAACGAAAAATGATACTATCCAGATATTATATCAAATATGATATGGAAAATAAAGAAAAATATCAGATAAGAAAAATTCTTAAAGTATGAATATTCTGCCCCGGTTTTTATAATGGTATTGGAGTATAGATGTCTACGACAGGAGGAATATTTATGGGAAAAATTTTTGGATATGTCCGTGTATCTACGATGTGCCAAAACGAAGATCGGCAGCTGATTGCCATGTATGAGCAGAAAGTACCGGAAAGCAACATCTATGTGGACAAGCAGTCCGGAAAAAATTTTGATCGTCCGTATTATGTGGAAATGGTGGAGAAAATGCAGCAGGGCGATCTTTTGTATGTGCTGAGTATTGACCGTCTAGGCCGCAATTATGAAGAAATCCAAAATCAGTGGCGGATTCTCACGAAAGAAATCGGCATTGACATTTGCGTTATCAACATGCCGCTTTTGGATACGCGTAATGGCAAAGACCTCATGGGAAACTTTATTGCGGATTTGGTCTTGCAGATTTTATCTTTTGTGGCGGAGTCGGAGCGGGTGAATATTAGGAAACGCCAGGAGCAGGGGATTGCCGCGGTCAAAGCAAAAGGCGTGAGGTTTGGCAGGCCTGAGATAGAACTGCCGCAGGATTTTCAAATGATTGTGCGGGATTGGAGGTATAAGAAAATTTCTCTCCGGGAAGCTTTGGATAAGAGCAATATGAGTAAATCCACATTTTACAGAAAGCTGCATAAGTGTATGAACCTGTAAAAAAACAAAAAATGTGCCAAAAGGCGTACTTTTTGACACAAATCTTATTAAAAAATTATAAAGCAAATGAAAGTAAAAGTCTACATATTTCTGTATTAATATCGTTGCATTTTGTAATTTCAAGTCGTCTATAAAGGGCTATCATTGTGTCAGATAGCCCTTTATATTGGAGTTTCGCCCTTTTTAAAAAGTACACTTTTTAAAACAGAGAATTAGTAAGATGCGAAGGAGGAATATTTATGCAGGATTTAGCACAAATTGCGGCGGAAAAATAGAAAGAGTGGACAAGAGCTGTCCGGGAGTACCGGTGCACGCTCAAGCCATGTATTATTATGTTTGCCGTGTATGTTATTGGAATTACTGCAATTCTGCGGGCAAACTTTAATTATCGGGATGATTTGATGCGGGGATATCATGGAAAAGGCGGTGGGATAACTATGGCAGGTATATCTCCAAATGATAAAGCGCTTGGTTCCCACACAATTTCAGGCGCGAATGCGGCCGGAAGAGTGGAAATTTTTTCATTATTATGGATTAAAAAAAGTGAAGTGGAACTGGTATAAGAAAACAGGCGAGGATTTTCGGGAATTTAACTTTCCGATACTCAAAGACACCATGTACCACACCATCCGCGGGAAGGATGGGTGCGTTTTGGTAGAGCTCAAGTAAATGGGAGGAAGGATAGATGATATCATTGATTATACCTTGTTATAACGAGCAGGAAACGCTGCCTGTTTTTTATAAAGCGGCGACGGCAGTTCTTCAGAATCTTGGTTGTGAATATGAACTTTTGTTTGTCAATGACGGTTCTTCCGATAGGACGCTTGCTATTGTTAGATATTTTGAAAAGTGGAGCGTATGGCAGTGTGGCGACAAGGCGCGTTGACCGCGTGGGGGAGCCTGCCCTCAGGAGCTTTCTTGCCAGGAAATTCTATCAGGTGATAAATAAGATATCGGATGCGGATATTGTAGATGGAGCGAGGGATTTTAGGCTTATGAGGCGGGAGATGGCGGATGCTATTGTTTCAATTATTTTTATTGGAGGCATTCAGTTGTTTTGCCAGGGAATTATGGGTCAGTATATTGCGAAAACATACTTGGAGGCCAAAAAACGGCCGCACTTTATTGTTGCCGAGACGAACGCTGAGGATGTAGAAAAAGTGAAATAAGCGGCGGTGCGTGAAAATCAATATTTGCAGCTGCGGAGGATGGGCTTTGCTTTTGCGCAGGAATGTGGTAGAATACAGGAAGATAAAAACTCGCTCAAGTTACCTGACGAAATATGGTTAGCGTATGCGAAAAGAGATGGAGCCGGAAACTATGCAAAACACACCTGTAAAAATCTTATACCGGGGCGGCAGTGGTGAAATCGTAGAGAAGAAATCACGGTTTATCGCTACACTGGAGAAAATAGAGACAGAAGAAGAGGCGCTTGCTTTTATTGCCCGCATAAAAAAGCAGTATTGGGATGCAAGGCATAATTGTTACGCATTTGTAGCCGGAACCAACCAGGAATTGCAGCGGTGCAGTGACGATGGGGAGCCTAATGGAACCGCAGGACGCCCTATGTTAGACGTACTTTTGCGCGAGGACGTGCACAATATGGCGGTAGTTGTGACACGCTATTTCGGTGGGACGCTTCTGGGAACCGGAGGTCTGGTGCGCGCCTATCAGAAAGCGGTGCGGGAAGGGCTGAAAAACAGCCTTGTCATAGAGAAGAAACAAGGAAGGTTCCTTACAATAGACACAGACTATAACAGTGTCGGAAAGATTCAGTATATTCTGGCGCAGCAGCAAATCATGACAGTGGACTCTGCCTATACAGACAAGGTAGAAATTAAGGTTATGGCGCCAGTGGAAAAATTGGAAAGTTTGCAGGAGGCTATTACGGAGGGGACGAACGGAACGGCGCGTTTTCAAGTCGGCGAGTTGGCAGAATTTGCAGTGGCTGAGGGGCAGATGCTGTTGTTGTGACGGGGTTCAGGCGAAGTTGCGTGTAGCTGCTGTTCATAAGATTTAATAAATTTTAAAAAAGTTTAAAAAAATACTTGCATTTTATTTTGAATTCGTATATAATACAATCTGTTGAACAACGATGGCCCATCGCCAAACGGTAAGGCAACGGACTCTGACTCCGTCATTTCAAGGTTCGAATCCTTGTGGGCCAGCTTGATACCTATCACTTGTGGTGATAGGTATTTTTCATTCTATAGAAAAGACCTTGTCACGCTAAAGCAGAAAAGCGTCAAGATATTTTCTGGTAAAATTGGAGGAAATAATGTATAGTTTTGATAGCAGGGTTCGTTATAGTGAAGTGGACAGCCGCGGGCACATTACGCTGCCTTCCATCATAGATTATTTTCAGGATTGCAGCAGCTTTCAATCGGAGGAATTAGGAGTAGGTATAGATTATCTGATGGAACAAGGATTAATCTGGGTCTTGTCTTCCTGGCAGATAGAGATCAACCGCTACCCGCAGATGGGAGAAAAAATTGCAGTCAGCACATGGCCGTACGGATTCAAGGGATTTTTCGGTTACCGTAATTTCACGATGGAGGACGGCAATGGCGAGTTGCTGGCATACGCTAATTCCATTTGGACGCTGCTGGATTTGCGAAAAGGGAAACCTGCGAGGCTTCCGTCTAAGATGCAGGAAGCGTATCAGCTCTCACCGCAGCTTCCGATGGAATGCGAGTCGAGAAAGGTAGCATTTCCGGAAGAAATGGAGGGCAGGGAACCGTTTCCGGTGCATAAATATCACATTGACACGAATCAGCATGTGAACAATGGAAAATATATAAGTATGGCGCAAGAATATCTTCCTTCAGGATTTCGGACCGGGAAGATGCGGGCAGAGTATCGCAAGGCGGCAGTTTATGAAAATATGATTTTTCCTTTTGTCGCAGGCGATCAGGAGAAAATTACGGTGAAACTTGCAGATGGAGAAGGGAAACCGTATGCCATCATAGAGTTGGAGGAAAAGAAATGATTCGATTAGGAGAAAAACAGACGCTTACGGTGGTGAAGAAGGTCGATTTCGGCGTTTATCTGGCGGAGGAGGGCAAGCCGGAAAAAAGGGTGCTGCTTCCAGCCAAACAAGTTCCCGAGGGCACCGAGCTTGCGGATGAGGTTGCGGTCTTCTTATATAAGGATTCCAAAGACAGAATGATCGCCACAATTCACGAACCCAAGCTTAAAATGGGAGATGTTGCCCCGTTGACGGTGGTTTCGGTACAGCAGATTGGCGCATTTTTAGATTGGGGACTGGAGAAGGATTTATTTCTTCCATATAAGGAGCAGATAGGGAAAGTCCAGACAGGAGATACGGTACTGGTGAGGTTGTATATTGATAAGAGCAGCCGCCTTTGTGCCAGCATGAAGGAACTTTATGACATGTTAGATACAGATTCTCCCTATCAGAGAGGGGACGTCGTTCAAGGGCGCGTTTATGAGTTCAGCAATAACTTTGGCGCATTTGTGGCGGTGGACGACAGATATTCTGCATTGATTCCACATCATGAGGATCACAGCTTTTTGCGTATTGGCCAGCAAATTGAAGCGCGTGTGGCAGGTGTGAAGCCTGACGGTAAGATTGATTTGACCTTGCGGGATAAAGCCTATGTGCAGATAGATAAGGATGCGCAGCAGGTTATGGAAGCCTTGGAGAAATATGACGGCGTCCTGCCGTTTAACGATAAGGCGTCTCCAGAAGTAATTATGCAGGAAACCAAAATGAGCAAAAATGCCTTTAAGCGCGCAGTTGGGCGTTTGTATAAAGAACGTAAGATTGAGATTACAGACAGCAATATCCGTAAAATATAAAATCCCAAAAACAGTAAAAGATTGCAATTGCCAAAGCATTGTGCTACACTGTATATTAATTTAAGGATGCAGGTTATCTGATTTGGTAATTGTAGTTTGACGGGCAGTTATACGGATTATCATAGTTGCAGTTTTGACAAAAGCATAATAATTACAGAACAGGAGATGGATTTATGAGGAAGGCGTTAAGAATTATTACCATATCTGCCGGTATTGTCAGTGTTGTTTCAGCAGTTGTCCTTGGGTTTATTTATTTGGAGGACATTGTCGGATATCTCAATAAAGTCAAGACGAAAGTTGTGAGTAAAATAGAAGATTAAAGAACCTGGGCGGAAGATATGGAGAAGTGTTTCACAAAGAATAAGCCGCCGGGCGTCGCAAACAGTATATGGATGATTCTTGCCGGCCTAACTGCCGTTTCGGTGGTTGCCGGCATTGTATTTGAAGCGAAAGCCAGCGTAAGGAAAGCGCAAGTAAGTGTGTGGGATGGGAGGATATTATGTCTGAGAGTAAAAATGTAAACCGGCTGTTTCTGGCAGTGGTAGTTATTTATATAGGCGTTAGTTTAGGAGTTGGGGCGTTGACCTCGGTGATGCCGGCGCTTTCATCTCTGCCGGTTTATGTTTCGCTGCTTTTATCGCAGTCCTTGATTTTCGTTCCCTGTTTTGTATACTGTAGATGGAAGAAGATAAAAATACGAGAGTTTATTCCCTGCCGCAAGATTAATATTTCAACAATTGTTTTGGTGATAATCTGCACATATTTGATGTACCCTCTGATTGTTGTGCTGAATGCTATTTCCATGTTGTTTTCTACTTCGGGGACTGCAAATGTGATGGAGTTGATGCAGGGGCAGAATGTTATTTTGAGCACATTGTTTATGGCAGTAATGCCGGCGTGCGTAGAAGAATTTATGTTCCGCGGCGTGCTGTTCCATACTTATCGCAAAAATAAGATGCTTCCGGCAATATTGCTGAGCGCGTTTTTGTTTGGCTGTATGCATATGAACCTCAATCAGTTTATTTATGCTTTCGCGCTCGGCGTGTATCTGGCGTTTCTGGTGGAAGCTACCGGAACCATTTTCAGTTCTATGATTGCTCATTTTACATTGAACTTTACCAGTGTGGCAATCAGCTTTCTGCTGCCGTATCTCTACGAAGCGCTGGGAATTCCTGAGACGGCTGCCAACCAGCAGGTGGAGCTTGGCGGATTGGCTTCCGGTATGGAAAGCGGTGAACTTATGATGTTTTTGATGGGGATTATGGTCTGGGCAGTGGTAGCAGTTGGGACGACGTGCGCTGCATTTGGCCTTTATATGGCAATCAGTAAGATTAATGGCCGCTGGGCGTATGTGAAAGGAATGTTTAAACAGGGGACTGGGGAACGGCTGATAACGGCGCCGTTAGTGCTGGGAATCCTTATTGCCTTTGCTTTTATGGGTCTCACTGTATTTTTAGAACATGTGTAAGGTTGTTGTCAATGAGAGGTTGTTTTACATTGCAAATCCACGCAAACAGGCAGGAGCAGATTACGCAAGGTAATCTGCTCCTGCCTGTAAGATACGTTTAGACGGAAATATCAATATTTCCCCCCAGGTGAGGGGCAGCGGACTGTTCCATAATCTTAATCATGGAGTCTCCCATGGTCTCTACCGCATCCAGCTGTTTGCTCAACATGAGAACGCCAATGTCGCCGTTGAGCTTTGTCATGCTTAAAGCAGTTGATAAAGAAGCAATATCCATTGCACATTCCCCCTTTCCTGTTTTATTATGGCATGAAAAAGGGAAAAATGCAAACTAGAATATAAAAAAACAGGAGGTCAAATATGGTATATGATGTGATAATCTTAGGAAGCGGGCCAGCTGGGTTAAGCGCGGCTGTCTACGCGCAGCGCGCCCGTTTTCAGACGCTTGTTATAGAGGAGAAGCCGATGAGCGGCGGACAGATTCTGGACACTTATGAAGTGGACAATTATCCCGGGCTTCCAGGAATTACTGGTTTTGAGCTGGGGCAGAAATTCCGCGCCCATGCCGACCAGCTGGGGGCAGAATTTGTCAATGAGCAGGTAAAGGAAATTCAGGTTGAGGATGATACGAAAGTAGTGATAACCAATAAGGCGGCATATCAAACGAAAGCTTTGATTCTCGCCACCGGCGCCAGGCACCGCAAGCTCATGGTTCCGGGGGAAGAAAAGCTTACAGGAACAGGCGTTTCTTACTGTGCAACTTGTGACGGGGCGTTTTTCCGTGGGAAAGAGGTGGCAGTTGTCGGAGGCGGAGACGTGGCCTTGGAGGACGCGCTGTTCCTCGCCAGGGGATGCCAAAAAGTGTATCTTATTCATCGGCGGGATGCATTTCGCGGAGCACGTATTCTCCAGGAGCGTGTGAAGGAGACGGAGAATATTGAACTGGTACTGAACAGCCGGGTGACAGAAATTTGTGGGGAAGGACAGGTGGAAAGCCTGCTTGTGCACAATATTATAGAAGACACAGAACATACGCTCTGCGTACAGGGCGTTTTCATTGCGGTGGGCATTCAGCCGAATACTACGGCGGCAGAGGATATCGTTGCGCAGGATGAGCAGGGGTATATTATCGCGGGAGAGGATACGAAGACCAGCGTGCCCGGGGTTTTTGCGGCTGGCGATGTGCGCACAAAGCAGCTCAGGCAGGTGGTGACGGCGGCAGCGGACGGAGCAAATGCAATTACTTCCGTGGAGCGGTATCTCAGTGGAAATTAAAAGTAAATCCAATATAGATTTTGCGAAGCAATGGGTGAAGCCTCTGTGGTTTTCCCATTGTTTTTGATTCGGCTCTCCAGTCCGCGTTACTCCCGGCAAAGCTGTCACTATTTATAGTATGCGTACAAATAGTGGTATAATTTTGTAAAATATTATGGTTGACATAGTGAATACCCTTTGCTATAATAAGTCCTGTAATAAAATCGTAACAAATGAAGAATTCCGAGAGGAATTTGTAACAATAAAAAGCATAAGATGGAGGGTAAGATGAACAGGAATTCAATCAGAAGAGCAACTACATGTTGTCTGACCGCGGCAGTGGTATTGTCTGGAAGTTCTTTTGTAGCAAACGCAGCATTGAATGCAGGCGTAGGAAGTTTAATTTCGGCGACTCAGGATGAAGTGCAGATTGAGAGTGAGACAAGCTCTACCGCAGGTGTTTCGGGGGCAATTGCCAAGTCATTGGGGAATGGCTCAGACAGCTCCGCACAGGTAGCGCAGAATGAGAAGGCTGTTGTGAAATCTGAATATGATGATATCGCAATTGCTCAGGTAGATAATTACGTTAATGTTCGTTCCGCCGCAGGCGAGGACGGTGAAGTACTTGGAAAGTTATATAATAATTCAGCATGTACCGTACTTGGAACAGAGGGAGACTGGTACAAGATTCATTCTGGCGACGTAGAGGGCTACATAAAGGCGGAATTCCTGGTATTGGGTAATGCAGAACTGGCGAAGTCCGTGGGACGCCGTGTGGCAGATGTTAAGACAGAATCTTTGAATGTTCGTTCAGAGGCAAGCACTGATGCAGAACTTTTGGGTCAGGTGCCGGAAGGTGAAGAGCTTTCTGTAGTGGAAGAGAAGGACGGATGGGTAAAGGTTTCTATTGAAGAAGGCGAAGGCTGGGTTTCTAATGAATTCGTTGATTGCAGTACCCATTATATCGTAGCAGAGTCCAAAGAAGCCGAGGAAGCACGTCTTAAGAAAGAAGAAGAAGAGAGACGGGCGGCTGAGGAGGCAGCAAGACAGGCAGCGGCTTCACGCAGCTCCTCAAGGTCTTCTGGTTCTGCTGGTTCTTCTGGCGGCAGTTCAGCGCCAAGCAGAAGCTATGCTCCTCCAAGTGGTGGAAACGGCCAGGCGGTTGCTAATTATGCTTGCCAGTTTGTTGGCAATCCATATGTATATGGCGGCACAAGCCTGACAAACGGAGCAGATTGTTCTGGATTTGTTATGAGTGTATATGCAGCGTTTGGCGTAGGACTTCCGCACTCCTCCAGCGCGCTGGCAGGTGTTGGTTATGGCGTTGATCCAGGTGCTATGCAGCCTGGCGATATTGTTTGCTACAGCGGTCACGTTGGAATTTATGTAGGCAACAACACCATCGTGCACGCAAGTACTGAGGCAACAGGAATTAAATACACTTCTCCTGCTAACTATCGTACGATTGTTGCAGTAAGAAGAATTTTCTAAGAATATAAGAAGAGATGGCCGGATTACAGTTTACTGTAATCCGGTTTTTTATCTTATAGGAAAGACCTTGTCACGCTAAAGCGTGAAAGATATAGAAAAAGCAACAATGGTACTTATTTGCGCTAAAGGAGTTTTTATGGAACAATCTGCATTTGAAAAAATATACCAAGTAGTAAAACAGATACCTTATGGACAAGTAGCGACTTATGGGCAAGTGGCGGCGATTGCTGGCAATCGGCGATGGGCGCGGGTTGTCGGCTATGCGCTGCACGCAAATCCAGACCCGGAGCATATCCCTTGTCACCGCGTCGTCAATAAGGAAGGAAGAGTTTCGCCAGCCTTTGCATTTGGGGGCGGCAATCGTCAGATTACCTTGCTGAAGGCGGAGGGCGTGGAGTTTGTGGACGATCATGTGGACATGGAACGCTATCAGTGGGAAAGGCCGGTTTATTAGTTTTTTTGCATAAGCGGCAAGGCTTTCTGAACGAGTATATGTTAGTGCGGAAGTTCCATTTGAATATAGGATTAAGCCATTATCAAGGATGTTTAAAAATGTTACAAATTGTTACACAATTCATAATTTTGTAATAAAAATTCTTACCCTCAAAATGAAAAAAAGTTTTGACAAACGTCGACGTCTACAAATTGCACAAAGATTTCTTTCATTTTTAAAATTATGCAAAGTTACAAAGAAGTTATCCACATAATATTCTTATGAAAAATCCAGGATATTGAGTTATACACGAACTTATCAACGTTATCCACATAAAATTCGACAAAAATCAGGTTGACATAGTGGTATAATAAGAATGTATGTTTTGTGAAGTTGTAATAAAATTGTCATTTTTTCAAAAAATTGGAAAAAAATATTGACAAGAGAAAAAACAAAAAACATGGTTCAGAGAGATGAAATGTCAGTTAATTTGCGCAGTTGTAGAAATAATGAGGGGCGCATTTGAGGATAATTAAGGAAGCAAATGCAGTTTTGCACTTCCGCCAAGGTTTCATGGAATAAAGAAAATGGCGGTTGAAAAAATTTCCTTCATTTGGTATACTTCATAGATAGTTTAAAATTAGGATGGCTTTTTGTGCTGAAAGTATGGGAGAGGCCTTATAAAATTGGCGGCATAAGGCAGCTGGTAACGGGGAAAGTTATCACTAAGCAGAAGGTGTTATATGGTAAAGAAAATAGATATTTTGGGTATAAATCTTGATAATTATACGGTGCGGGAAGCGATGCTGCGCATGGAAGTTTGTTGGAACAGTACGATTATGAGTACGGTGGAAACTATTTCCATGGACACGCTTGTGAAAGCGAAGTCGGACGAGTTGGTGAAAAGCTGCATAGAAAATCTTGATTTGGCAATTATTTGTGATAAGGAGATTTTAAAGGCAGCAGGAATCGTTTCTTCGCAGCGGACGAAAGAGACTGTGGAAAATGAATTTCAGAAGGAATTCTTGAGAAGGGCGGCGCGCAATAAGCGCACCGTATATCTGTTGGGCGAATCTGGCGAGCAGATTGGGCAGTTGCAGGGATTTCTCAATGAGAATTATGAAAAGCTCAAGATTGCAGGGGTCTACGCAATTACCGATTGCGGCGGGGACTATGACACGGTGATCAATGAAATCAATATTGCTACGCCGGACGTGATTTTATCCGTATTGCCGACGCCCCAGCAGGAATATTTTCTCAACGAGCATAAAGAGAAGCTCAATGCGAAAATCTGGTACGGGCTTGGCAGGGATTATGCTGGCAGGCAGGGGAAATCTGAAGTGGCGGGTATTGCCAGGAAGTTGATTCAAAAGGGCATCTTGCATACGCTGATTATCCGCCATAAAAAGAATGACAGTGAGGAAGATAATGGATAAGATTTTTGATAAATTGCGCAAACCGCTTTTTCGGTATCTGGTAATTATTGCCGGAACCGGACTTCTGGCGTTTGCCATTAAATGTATTTTTGATACCGTCGGTCTGGTTACGGGAGGATTTACAGGCATTGCCATTCTGATAAAGAGCCTGACGGGATTTTTCTATGAGGGCGGGATTCCCCTCTGGTTTGCTAACCTGGCTTTGAACATTCCATTTTTCTTAATTGCCTTAAAGATTAAGGGAAAGCGTTTTATCTGGAGGACAGGCGTTGCCACAGTGTTGCTCTCTGCCTGGCTCTATGTAATACCGGAAATAGATTTCGCTGCTGGGGATTACATTCTGGCGTCTATTTTCGGCGGCGTGCTGGCGGGAGTAGCTATGGGTATGATTCTCTGGGCCAACGCAACGACTGGTGGTACAGAAATGGTGGCGCTGCTGCTGCAAGGCTGGTTGAAACATTATTCCGTGCCGCAGATTATGCAGGTTTTGGACGGTATGATCGTGCTTGCAGGACTGTATGTGTTCGGACTGCGCCCTTCTATGTATGCAATTGTGGCGATTTACATTTCCTCGAAAGTGACAGATACTATCTTAGAGGGTATGAAGTTTTCTAAGGGCGCATATATTATTACAGACTTTTATGAGGAAATTGCCAAACGGATTATGGAGGAACTTGACCGGGGTGTGACAGGTATGGATGCCTATGGTATGTATTCCGGCAATAAGAAATGCGTGCTGTACTGTGTGGTTTCCAAGAAGGAGATTGTGCGCCTCAAAGAGTTAGTACATGAGATTGACCGCAAGGCCTTTGTGGTGGTCGGCGATGTGAGGGAAGTTTTAGGGGAAGGGTTCATCAAACCATAATTGTATACTATGCCTATGACAAAAAATATCATATTTGAAAAAATAATTGAGGAAATGCATAAAAAAATGACGATTTCCTCTTTATTTTTTTGTGCTTTTGCATTAAACTATAAATTAGGTTATTTCATCAAGGGAAAATAGGTGAAATATAATTTGTGAAAGTTGCATAGAAAATAATGTACAAGTAATCAGATGGGATGTTCAGAAAGAGGCGTAACGGAGAAGAAAGGGAGTGGACAATATGATTTCAAATCAGATACTTCAGAATACAATTGATGGCTTAAAAGGAATCACCAGAATTGATTTATGCATTATTGACACCGAGGGGAAAGTTTTAGCGACAACGTTTCAGGATACGGATAATTACGTTACAGCGGCGCTCGCTTTTGTGGAATCGCCGGCGGATAGCCAGGTGTTTTTGGGATGTCAGTTTTTTAAAGTATTTGACGACCATCGACTGGAATATATCCTGCTGGCAAACGGAGACAGTGAAGATGTGTATATGGTAGGGAAAATTGCCGGGTTCCAGCTTCAAAATCTCTTGGTGGCGTATAAGGAGCGTTTTGACAAGGATAACTTTGTTAAGAATTTATTGTTGGATAACCTGCTTCTTGTCGATATCTATAATCGTGCCAAGAAGCTTCACATAGACACGGAGGCCCGCAGGGTTGTGTTTATTATAGAGACTGCCCTTGAGAAAGAGGGCAATGAGATGGAGAAGGTGCGCGGGCTTTTAGGCAGCAAGTCCAGGGATTTCATCACTGCGGTGGATGAGAAGAATATTATCGTCGTGAAGGAAGTTCTGGAAAATGAAGGTTATGATGAGTTAAATAAGACAGCGGAAGTTATCTTAAATATGTTCAATAGCTGTGAGAATCAGGAAATTCATATTGCTTATGGGACGATCGTAAATGAAATTAAAGAAGTTTCCAGGTCATATAAAGAAGCGCGGATGGCGCTGGACGTGGGGAAGATTTTCTTCGAGGACCATCGGATTATCGCCTATTCAACGCTGGGGATCGGCCGTTTAATTTATCAGCTGCCAATACCGCTTTGTAAGATGTTTATCAAAGAAATCTTTGACGGCAAGTCGCCGGATGAATTCGATGATGAGACGCTGACGACCATCAATAAATTTTTTGAGAACAGCCTGAATGTGTCGGAGACCTCGCGACAGCTCTATATCCACCGCAACACGCTTGTATACCGGTTGGATAAGCTGCAAAAGAGCACAGGGCTTGATCTGCGTATCTTTGAGGATGCCATTACCTTTAAGATTGCGCTGATGGTAGTAAAATACATGAAGTATATGGAGTCTTTGGATTATTAGGGTTTAGGAGGCTTATATGATTAAACTTGAAAATGTCAGTAAGGCGTATTCTGCCGGGATTCCGGCGTTGAATGATGTCAGCCTGCATATTGAGACGGGAGAATTTGTCTTTGTGGTCGGGGACAGCGGTTCCGGGAAATCCACATTGATTAAGCTTCTCTTGAAGGAACTGGAGCCTACGAGCGGCAGCATCGTAATCAATGGGCAAAGACTGGGTAATATCCGTCACAGAGACGTGCCGAAATTCCGCCGCAATCTGGGCGTTGTTTTTCAGGATTTCCGTCTGCTGAAAGACCGTAATGTTTACGAGAACGTGGCGTTTGCCCAGCGTGCGATTGGCAAGTCGGCAAAGAGCATGCGGCGCAAAGTGCCGACCGTACTGTCTATGGTGGGGCTTGCGGCAAAGTATAAATCTTACCCCAGACAAATTTCCGGTGGTGAACAGCAGCGTGTGGCGATTGCCAGGGCTTTGGTAAATGAACCTAAGATTCTTCTCGCCGATGAGCCTACCGGTAATCTGGATACGCACAATGCCTGGGATATCATGAAACTTTTGGAGGAAATCAACCAGAGAGGGACAACCGTTCTTGTTGTTACCCATAATCTGGATATTGTCAAGACTATGAAGAAACGTGTCATAACCATGAAGAAAGGCGTTGTTGTGAGCGACGAACAGGCAGGAGGCGGCAATGAGGATTAGTACATTTCTATATACATTAAGGCAGGGAGCCAAGAACATCTGGAAGAATAAAATGTTTTCTCTGGCGTCAATTGCCACTATGTCGGCCTGCATCTTTCTGTTCGGCGTGTTTTATTCCGTAGTCGTGAATTTCCAGAGCGTCGTAAAGGAAGTGGAATCCGGCGTCGCAGTTACCGTATTCTTTGTGGATGGCGCGACCCAGGAGCAGATAGATGAGGTTGGAACCCAGATAAGCAAGCGCGCGGAGGTTTCCAAGAAGGTATTTGTGTCTGCGGAACAAGCGTGGGATGAGTTTCAGAAAGTTTATTTTGAGGGTTCGGAAGAGATGGCGGAAGGGTTCACCAATGATAATCCGCTGGTAAATTCTTCGCATTATGAAGTCTACATGAACGATATTTCCATGCAGGAATCTCTTGTTACATACTTAGAATCGCTGAATGGGGTCAAGGAAGTGAAGAGTTCCGATATTGCAGCCAATACTTTGACGGATTTCAACCGTTTGATAGGTTATGTTTCTGCGGGAATTATTTTAATTCTTCTCTGTGTCGCCGTATTTTTGATTAGCAATACGGTAACCATCGGTATTGCGGTGCGCAGGGAGGAGATTGCGATTATGAAATTGATTGGCGCGACCGACTATTTTGTGCGCGCGCCATTTATCGTAGAGGGAATTCTCATTGGAATTATCGGTTCGGCGCTGCCGCTGACGGTGCTGTACTTTATGTACCGCAGAATTATTTTCTATGTGGCGGAAAAATTCCGCTGGCTCAGCAGCATGTTGGAATTTTTGCCAGTGGACAAAGTTTTTGCAACTTTAATTCCCGTAGGGCTGATTCTGGGCGTGGGCATTGGCTTTTTAGGCAGCCGTATGACGATCAGAAAGCATCTGAAAGTGTAAGAGTTTTAGAGCGAGGGGTATCTATGTTGTTTCGGGGCTCCTTAGAGAATTTAGCTGGATTATTATGCCGGGATAATGGAAGAAAAGAGGGATTATATGGACACACAAAATAAGGAACAGCAGGAATTGGATGATCATGAGCGCTATCAGCGGGAGTTCGAGCGTTTGGAAAGGGAGTGCTGTGAACTCTCGGGAGCGAAGTATCCTACGAAGCCTCCGGGATTTGGCTGGGGCTTTTTATTTGGCAGCTTTTGCACGCTTGTGTTTGGTGTTTTTTTACTAATTGGCGGTTACGCCTTAATACAAAACGTAAGCCCGGGAAAGGACAAAGAGCTGGATTTATCCAAGAGTACTAAGGAAGTTGTCACGGACAGCACGGTAGAAGAAAAAGCGGGCCAGTTGGCCGACTTGATTGACCAGTACTATTATGAAAAGGTAGATAAAAATTCCATGGTGGAAGGTTTGTATGCGGGAATGACGGAAGGTTTGGGAGATCCTTATTCCACATACTTTTCTGCCGAGGAGTATGCGTCTTTTAATGAGAGTACGACAGGTGTTTATTATGGTATCGGCACAGTGCTTACGCAGGACGCCAAGAGCAAGGTGGTTACCATTTTGCATGTTTATCCGGGAACTCCGGCGGAGGAAGCCGGTATCCGGGATGGAGATGTGATAGCCAAGGTGGACGATATTGCAGGCGACAGCATGGAATTGTCGGAGCTGACAACTCATATCAAAGGGCAGGAGGGCACTACTGTCCATATAGAGGTTATACGTCATGGAGAGAAGGATTATCTTGGCTTTGATGTAGAGCGTCGGCAGATTGAAGTGCCTACGGTTGAATATGAGATGCTCGAGGGGAATGTCGGGTATATCCAGATTACCGAGTTTTCCACGGCCACACCGGAGCAGTTTGACGAAGCGATAGAGAAGCTGCAGGGCCAGGGGATGGTCTCTGTGATTGTCGATTTGCGCGATAATCCGGGGGGCGTTCTGCAATCTGTGTGTGAAATACTGGATAAACTATTGCCGGAAGGCTTGCTGGTGTACACCGAGGATAAGTACGGCCACCGTTCCGATTATAAATCTGACGCATCATGTATGGATATTCCCATGGCGGTGTTGATTAATGGCAACAGCGCCAGCGCTTCCGAGATTTTTGCAGGCGCTATCAAGGATTATAAATATGGTACGCTGATTGGCACGACCTCGTTTGGCAAAGGAATTGTGCAGACGATTATTCCCTTGAGCGACGGCAGCGCAATCAAGCTTACGATGGCGAAATATTTTACGCCCAAGGGAAATTATATTCATGAGGTGGGTATTTCTCCGGATATTGAGTTGGAATATCAATATCTCAATGAAGAGGATGAGGTATATAATCCTATGCATGACAATCAGATTCAGAAAGCCTTGGAAGTACTGAAAGAGGGAGAGTAATAAATTTTAGGCAGAAGAGGATTTAGATTGACAAAGCAGCAGGAATCATATATGATAGATTTCAGTAAATAACCGCGTCGTCAGCAATGATGCTGCCTTGACGCGGCCAAGACATCAGAATAAACGCAGAGGGACTGCATAGCAGTTGAGAAGGTTAAAACCTGACTCTTTGAACCTGTCAGTTAATACTGTCGTAGGGAGCGGAACGTATATAGAAAGAAGACGCTGTTACGGCACGTCTTCTTTTTTGTTTTGGAAGACGTCGATAGAAAAGAGACATCATTTCGCTCTGTTATTGCGCCCTGAACAAAGGAGAGGAAATTATGAGAGAATACGCGACACAAATGGAAGCAGCACGCAAAGGCATTGTAACAGAGCAAATAAAGAAGGTTGCGAGGAAAGAGCGGATGGCGGTGGAAGAGCTGATGCCGCTTGTGGCCAAGGGCCAAGTGGCTATTTGCGCCAATAAGAACCATACTTGCCTGCAACCGGAAGGGGTCGGCGCCATGTTGAGGACAAAGATTAATGTCAATCTCGGTGTTTCCAGGGACTGCAAGGATTATGAGATAGAAATGGCAAAGGTGATGGAGGCTGTGAACATGGGTGCGCATGCGATTATGGATTTGTCTTCTCACGGAGATACCATTCCATTCCGCCGCAAGCTGACCTCCGAATGCCCGGCGATGATTGGCACGGTGCCGGTGTATGATTCGGTGATTCATTACCAGAGGGATCTGGCGACCCTGACAGCGAAGGATTTCCTGGATGTGGTGCGCCTGCATGCGGAGGATGGCGTGGACTTTGTTACGCTGCACTGTGGGATTACCAGAAAGACGATTGAGCAGATTAAGAAGCACAAGCGCAAGATGAACATTGTTTCCCGGGGAGGCTCTCTGGTATTTGCCTGGATGTGCATGACCGGCGAGGAGAACCCATTTTATGAGTATTATGATGAAATCTTAGAGATTTGCCGGGAATATGATGTGACGATTTCATTGGGGGATGCCTGCCGCCCGGGATGCCTTGCCGACGGCTCCGACGTCTGCCAGATCGAGGAGCTGGTACGTTTGGGGGAGTTGACGAAACGTGCCTGGGAGCGTGACGTTCAGGTGATGGTGGAAGGGCCGGGGCATATGCCGATGGATCAGATTGCGGCGAACATGAAATTGCAGCAGACAATCTGTATGGGGGCTCCGTTCTATGTGTTGGGGCCGATTGTCACCGATATTGCACCGGGATATGATCATATTACCTCAGCAATCGGCGGGGCAATTGCCGCACAGAACGGCGCGGCGTTCCTCTGTTATGTGACGCCGGCAGAACATTTGGCGCTTCCCAATGTAGATGATGTCAAACAGGGAATTATTGCCTCTAAAATTGCCGCGCACGCGGCAGACATTGCCAAAGGCGTGCGCGGAGCCAGAGAAATTGATGATAAAATGGCGGACGCCAGAAGAGAATTAGATTGGGAAACGCAGTGGGAGTGCGCCCTGGATCCGGAGACGGCAAAAAAGATTCGCGAGGACAGGAAGCCGGAGCATGATGATACATGTTCCATGTGTGGGAAATTCTGTGCAGTGCGCAGCATGAACAAGGCGTTGTCCGGCGAATATATAGACATACTGTAACGATTCAGAATGGGTGTGGCTGGCATTGTTGTTGTGGAAAGGATGAATGAAATGAGAGGCTGGCTGTATGTGATTGTAGATTTCTCTTATGGGGAAGAAAAGATTCGGAAGACGCTGGAAGCCGGGGTTGATTATATTCAGCTCAGGGAAAAAGATATATCTTCGGCGGAATATCTGCGGAGGGCAAAACGATTGCAGCAAATGGTACAGGGATCTGATACTAAATTGATTATCAATGACAGGCTGGATATCGCCTTGCTCTGCGGCGCCCACGGCGTGCATCTGGGGCAGAATGATGTACCTGTAAGGGAGGCAAGACGTCTGCTCGGCGCTGGCAAAATTATCGGCGCTACGGCCAAAACAGCCGCACAGGCGCGGCAGGCTGCGGGGGACGGCGCAGATTACCTTGGCAGCGGCGCATGGTTCCCCACAGAGACGAAGAAGGACGCCGTACCGATGACAGAGGAAGTCTATCGGGCAATTTTGGCGGAGGCTTCGATTCCCAACGTGGCGGTGGGAGGCATTGATGCAGAAAATGGCAGAAAACCGTTATCCTGCGGCGCGTCAGGGCTTGCCATTTCCGCGGGAATCTTAAAGGCCGAGAATCCTGCGGCAGAGGTGAGAAAGGTTCGGGAGCTATTAGATGAGTTTTTCTAATTATAGAAAGCGAGTGAGAATGTGAAAACAGTGCTTACGATAGCCGGCAGCGATTGCAGCGGGGGCGCCGGCATACAGGCAGATTTAAAGACAATTACATCATGGGGGCTGTACGGCGAGAGCGTGATAACGGCGCTGACAGCCCAGAATACAATGGGGGTAGCGGATGTTTTGCCGATATCCCCTGAATTTTTAGAGAAACAGTTAGAGTGCGTATTTACGGATATTGAGCCCGATGCGGTCAAAATAGGGATGGTTACTGGTATCGCGCAGATGCAGGTAATCAGGGAATGCCTGCTCAAATATCAAGCGCAGCACGTCGTGATAGATACCGTGATGGTGTCTACCAGCGGCCGGCATCTGATGGAACCAGACGCATATGATTATTACAAAAAAAATATCCTGCCTCTGGCGGAAGTTTATACGCCGAATCTCCCGGAGGCGGAAGTATTGTTAAAAACAACCATTAAAACAAGGAAAGAAAGGGTTGCAGCCGCAAGGGAATTTGCGTTACAATACAAGGGTACAATTTTTTTGAAAGGCGGGCATGATGAATGTTGTGCCGACGATTTGTTTTTTGACGGAGACGAGCTTACATGGTTTGAAGCGCCGCATATTGCTAACAGCAATACGCATGGAACGGGATGTACACTGTCCGCGGCGATTGCCTGTGGGCTGGCATTAGGTTTGCGTGCAAAAGACAGTACAGGGAGGGCCAAGGCATATGTCACAGGCGCAATCTTGGATGGCATGGATCTTGGAAAGGGGAACGGACCGTTGAACCATATGTATCGAATGAAGAAACCACAAAGGGGGTTTTAGGATTGAAGAAGAAGTTATTATTGATAGTGTTGGCGTTTTGCCTGATGGCGGCGGCTTGTAATGGAAAGGACAAGCCTGCGAAAGAAGTGCCGGAACAGAATATGCAGGAGCCGGCTGAGGACAGCAAGCAGGAAGAACCTTCTAAGACGGAGGGGGATAACAAGGAAGAGAAGGAGGAAAACGTCAAAGATAAGAAAGAGGAAGAGAGCCAGACCTCCGAACGCTCTAAGGAGCCGGAGGTGACATTTACTGACTATTCCCAGGAAATTCGGGATGAGAAGGACGATGGGCTTCTCTTGTCCGTGACAGAGAATTGTCCAGTAATTACGATTGAGGGAAATGAAGACATCTCACAGAAGATGAATATGGTATTTGAGCAGCAGCATATCACCAACCAGGATGAGATAGCGAGGAAAGTGCAGGAGGCCAAAGATTACCGCAAGAGTCTGCCTGAGGAAGAAGCCGGGGCCTGGACAGGATACGGTTACGGCATGAATTACAAGGTAATGTATGCGTCGCCAAAGATTTTGAGCATTGAGTCAGAAAATTATGATTGGCAGGGTTCCACGCATCCGAATACATGGACGTCTTCTTACTGTTTTGATGTATCTACCGGGGATTTGCTCTATCTGGCGGATGTTTTTACAGATGAGGTGAAGGCGAGGAAGATTGTGGAACAGCATATTTTAGATACTATTACCAAAGACCCCTACAAAGATGCGTTGTTGGACGATTATGAGGCATATGTCGCCGATGTGATGACGGAAAATACATTTTACTTTAACAAGAAGGGGTTGGTGATAATCTGTAACCCCTATATGGTTACTGCCTATGCGGCAGGTACGATTGAGGTTGAAGTTCCCTATGAAGAGCTGAAAAACGTAATGAATGAGAAATATATATTGTAGAATTAATTTTCTTGGAATTAATATTATAATTTTATTAATTTATAATTTAATTTAGTTGAGGTAATAATCATATAATATCCAGCGTACGTTTGTGATAGGAGCAAGCTATGGAAAAATCACCGTTGACTACTCTGTGTTACATAGAAAAAGATGATAAGTATCTGATGCTTCACAGGGTGAAAAAAGAGCAAGATGTGAATAAGGACAAATGGATCGGAATCGGCGGGCATTTTGAAGCAGGAGAAAGCCCGGAAGAATGTCTGCTCCGGGAGGTAAAGGAGGAAACCGGTCTCATGCTGACCGGTTTTTCCTTTCGCGGAATCGTGACATTTTCCGCCATTGGCTGGCCGACAGAATATATGTGTCTGTACACCGCAGATAAGTTTGAAGGGACGCTGGCAGAGTGTGACGAGGGAACTCTGGAATGGGTAGATAAGGAGCGTCTGATGTCTTTGAATCTGTGGGAGGGAGATAAAATTTTTTTTCGCCTGTTGATGGAAAATGCGCCATTTTTTTCACTGAAATTGAGTTATGATGGAGACACGCTTACTGAGGCAGTGTTAAATGGAGCGGCTTTGGAAGTGAGGAGAGACTAGACGAAGTTTTAAAGGAAATAGTTTCGGCGTTGTAAAAGTTTAAGCTGGGGAGAATCTGATGCAGGGAGGGATTATTATGAAAAAGAAAAGAGCGGCAAGCAGGCTGCTTGCTTTGGCCTTGGCGTTGAGCCTTGGGCTGACGATGGCGGGCAGCGCAAGCGCGCAAAAAAAGGTGATAAAAGCCGCGTCACAGCCTGCTTCTTTGGAAACCCTGGAGAAAGAGGAAGCTACAAAAGCCGGAAAAACCCTGGAGAAAGGGAAAGCTGCCCAAACTTTAGAAACCTTAGAGAAAGGGGAAAATGGGGAACTGCATTGGGAGGAGGAACCGCAAGCTGGTGAGGCGGGGATAGAGGCGCAGCGCGTGGTATCTGCGGACGATGGCAGAAAAGATTCCGGTCAAGGCGGCTATAAGGATTCAGAGGAAGTCCGGGTGTTCATTGTGCTTGAAGGGGAGTCTGCTTTGGAAGAGGGATTCTCAGCCAGGGAAATCGTTGAAGACGGCAGGGCGCAGAGTTTTTCGCGCGACACACAAAAGCGGCAGGATTTGGTTGTGGAGGAAATTGAGCAGGCGGTAAGCGGCCGTCCCTTAGAAGTCCGTTACCAGTTCAGCCTGTTGTCTAATGCTGTCTCAGCGGTGGTGCAGTACAAAGATATTGAGAAAATCCAGAAGGTAGACGGCGTCAGGGCTGTCTATGAAGTACCTCGTTACCGTCTTCAGGAGGCGGCAGAACCTCAGACTATCACGGCTGGGGAGATGGTAGGGAGCTATCAGGCCTGGGACAGCGGCTACACGGGGGCCGGACAGAGGATTGCCATTGTGGACACCGGAATTGATTTGGGTCATCCATCTTTTGATCCCCAAGCCTTTTCTTATGGCAGAGAAATTACGAAGGAAAAGAGCGGTCACGGCGTGGCAAAAGAGAATCTTCTGGATGAAAAAGAGATTGCCAAGGTGTTTAGCAAACTGAAAGTTGGTGGCGAGAAAAGCGGTGTAACCCCGAAATCACTATATAGAAATGAAAAAATTGCATTTGCATTTAATTATGCCGGGAAGAATCTGGACGTTTCCCATGAAGAGGGGGATCATGGCACCCATGTGGCCGGCATAGCGGCTGCCAATCAGTATGTGCCGGCGGAAAAGGGTACATATCAGGAACAGGAAGATGGGGTAGCAGGCATCGCCAAGGATGCGCAGCTTTTGGTGATGAAAGTGTTTGCGGATAGCGATGAGACGTATACCGACGATTATATGGCGGCTGTGGAAGACGCTCTGCTATTAGATGCGGATGTGGTGAATATGAGCCTTGGGACCCCAAGTCCAGGGGAAAGTACAGCATTTTCGGGGGAGGAATATGTAAATCAAGTATTTGACAGGCTGTTAAAGAGCGATGTGGTGGTAAGTATTTCTGCCGGAAACAATGGTTCCTGGGCGGACGCCAGCAGCGCGGGCCATAACCGCGCCCAGGATGTGAATATGAATATGGTGGGAAGCCCCGGTTCTTATACAAATGCGCTGGCTGTAGCAAGCGCGGTCAATGCCGGCTATCGGGATAGCGGGTTTCGAGTAGGAAAGCGGACATATTTTTACAGTGACGCGCAAGGGAAAGAGACGATTCCTTCCCTGGGAACGCTGGACACCGGCGGGAAGGGGACAGATTACAAATATGTGTTCCTGGAATCTTTTGGAGAAGAAGCGGATTATCAGTCGATAGATGTGAAAGGAAAGGTTGTTATTGTCAGTAAAGGCGTCATTCCCTTCGCCCAGAAGCATGAGAACGCCCAGAAGGCGGGGGCGGCAGCCTTGATCATATATAATGATGATCTCGGTTTTCCGAAATTAAATCTTTCGGAGTCCAAAGCAGAGATTCCTTGCGCCATCATGGGCTGGGAAGATAGTTGGTCCTTGCAGGAGGCGGGTAGTGCGGGAACGCTTTGCATTTTTTGTGGGCCGGTCAAAAACGCCAAGGCTGCACAGGGGTATCAGATGAGCGATTTTTCCGCATGGGGCGTACCTGGGAATCTCGCATTGAAACCGGAGATTACGGCTCCTGGGGAGAATATTTATGCTACGCTTGGCGGTGGAGGATATGGATGCATGAGCGGTACTTCTATGGCGGCGCCCAGTATTGCCGGCATGAGCGCCCTGGTCTTGGAGTATATTGAGCGGGAAGGCCTGGTCGAAAAGACGGGGCTTGATAAAAGGGCGCTGGCGCAATCATTGTTGATGAGTACGGCGGTTCCATTGAAAGAGAAAGACAAGGAGGAGTATTCACCCAGAAAACAGGGCAGCGGTCTTGCCAATGTGAGTTTGGCAACCACAACGCCCTCCTGTCTTTTCGTGGGCAATAAGAAAGGGAACGACGGTAAAGTGAAAGCGGAATTGGGAGATGACCCGCAGCGAAAAGGCGTGTATGAATTTTCTTTTAAAGTCTGCAACATGACGGAAGAAAACCAGTATTACACGCTGGACGGTTCTATTTTGTCGGAGGAGTTGTCGGAGGGGAAATGGATTGCGGGGAGTTCCCATAAACTGCGGCCTAAAGTGACGTTTTCTTCGGAAAGCCGGGTATTATGGTATGATTTAAACGGCGATGGCAGAGTGGACGGCGAGGACGCCGCTGAATTGCTGCGCCATGTCAATCAGTCTGTTCATTTGCAACGGGTGGAATGCAATCAGCAGAAATTTGATTTTCTAAAAGACGGCGTGATTGATACGGCGGATGTCTACGCTTTCCTCAAAGAACTGGAAGAACCTACGGTGGATTTGTGGGAAGAGACTTTGGAGGTCAAAGATGAGGCTTCCGTTTCGGTGAAGGTAGAATTGTCTTCTAAAGATAAAAAGTATCTGGACAGCCAATTTGAACATGGCATGTATATTGACGGTTTTGTCTATCTGAGGGGAGCGGTGGATTTGTCTGTTCCAATGCTGGCTTTTTATGGGAACTGGACGGAGTCTTCCATGTTCGAGCCTTTTGATTATCTGGAATTTGCCAATGGCGGGGAGCGGGAAGCCATGACATACTCCGGCATAGTTTATACGAATTATCTCAATTATTATACGGCGGAGGATGACAGTGATTTCTGCTATGGTTCCAATATGTACCTGGAAGGGGGCGATGAGAACTATTTGCCGGAGCGCAATGCTTTTTCCACGAATTCCGGGGACAGGATTGAGAGTATGGTATACTCGCTGATTCGCAATGCGGCGTTGATTGAAACTAGCATTGTCAATGATAAGACGGGAGAAATATATTACAAGTATCAGGAAGAAAATTATATGGGCGCCTATTACGATTCTAAAGAAGGCGGCTGGCGCAATACGGAATATTCCTCTGTCCTTGATTGGCAGGGGCTGGATAATCAGGGAAAACCATTGCCGGAAGGGAGCAGAGTGCGTTTCACGGTTACTGCACTGCCGCAATATTATCAGAATCAGCCTGAAAATGCCGCTGAGGGCGCGAGGTTCAGTGTGCCGATAACCATTGACAATACGAAGCCCAAGCTGATTAATATGGAAGATACTCAGGGTGGGAAGATACGCCTGACATTTCAGGACAACCGCTTTACGGCGGCGGTAAAGGTATATGACAGAGACAAGGAAACACTGTTAAATGCTTATGGCGTGAATCAGGAAAAGGCCGGGGTTCCTATGCAGGTGACGATCAAGGACCCTAAGAAGGTATTTTATCTCAAGCTGGTGGATTATGCCGGAAATACGGTTTCTTACCGGGTCAACCGCAGTGGGAGCCCTGACACGCCGTATACGGATGGCGTGGCGCTGGATAAAACAGAGCTAAAACTTATCAAAAAGAATTCACAGCGTTTGAGGGCTGTCGTAAACCCGGAAGGGGTTATGGATGACAGCGTAACCTGGAGCAGTGAGAACAGCAAGATTGCCACGGTAGATCAGAAGGGCGTCGTGACCGGTGTAACACCGGGGACGACCAGAGTTATTGCCACAACGAAGGCCAAGAATACGGCAGGAGAGCCGGAAACTGCGGTATGTCAGGTGACGGTGGAGGAAATCAGCGTTTCCTTGCATGGGATTTTATGGACAGGGGATGGGAAAACCTGGTTTTCCAGTATCAATACATCTAAACTCCCGGAATATACTAAAATTTTACAAACCAGTAAGGAATGTTATTATACGGCGGCGACAGTAGTTGGAAATAAAATTTTGGCGGCCAGGGACGGCCTGGACTCAGGTTTGTATTTGATTGACCCGTCAAACCGCTATCAGGCAATTTATGCAGGTAACCTTGACAAAACTCTTGTTGATATGGCGTACAGCCCTAACAACAATCTGGTATTTGGCGTGGAGGGTGTTAATCTGCACTGCTTTCAGCCGGACGATATAGATGGATTTGAGGGAGTGACAGATATGGGAGACGTCGCTCTTGGGGAGAAGCTGGTGGGCATTACTTATGCGGGCAGCAGCGAAGAGGCGAAGCACGGGCTGGTAGACTGGTTTTATGTAGTGACGCAGGGCGGCAGGCTGGTTGAGTTCGGCTATAGCGTAAAAGAAAACGGTTTTCTGTATGGTGATGACAGCAAGGAGGTTTTCCGGGATTTGGGTGATACTGGAATCCGTACTGGTGATGAATGGGCTTATAATTCCCTTTACTGTGATCCAGTCAGCGGCTATACCTTCTGGAGTGTGTATGACGGCGGCGACGCCGTGAAATTGTACGCGCTTGCGCCTTATGAATTGGTAGATGACGCATTGCTTGCCGCATATTTTCTCGGTTCTCTTCCGCAGGGGGATTGGCCGTTTGTGGGAGTGTATGGCACATCTGGCCGGGATGGGTATTCTTTTGAAGTGAAAAGGAAGGAAGGCAGATAATGATGGAAGTTAATTTTAAAATTAATATAAAGCAAAGAATTCGACGCATTATTTGTTTTACCTTGATTATATTTTTTGCATTTTTGGTGAGAATGGAGAGAGCTCAGGTATATGCCGTGCAAAATCCGGGCGCGGGCAGTCAGATGGCAGGTACAGATAATCCGGGCACTACGGCTTTACCTGCGGCACAGCAGCCGATCATTACGCAGCTTACTTCTACGGGCAGGACGGTCAAATTGACTGTAAATCTTATGAAGGACAGCCAAGTCAGCAGCGGCAGAATAAAAATCCATTATCCACAGGAATATCTCAGCCTGGCCGACGCACAGACGGGGAAGCTCTGGCAGCTTGAGGACGTCAACAAGCAATTATTGGAAGAGGGGCAGAACGTCGTGGCTTTTGCCTGGGCAGGTACGGAGAAATTTGCTGGCGAAGGTAATCTGCTGACCGTAACCTGGGAAGCCCTGGATGCGGCAAGCGGAAAAGAGATTACTGTTGAGACGGAGATTGTGGAGCTTTACTCACAAAAGGAGCGGCTTGAGGTAAAATCAGACTGGATCATTGACCGCATAAGGCCCAGGTTTCCGATTTCTACGGGGAACAGTGCGTCTGCTGTGCGTACCGGGGACAATTCCAATGCGGCGGCGCTGGGGATTCTCTGTCTGGGTTCAGCGCTGTTAATGGCAAGAATGATTCGCAAGAAATTATGGTATTAAAAATGGATTTATTTTTTCTTGCCAGTGGGCGCACAGTCGATCCAGCCGCCAGGCAGCATTGGCGGGGCTGGTACTCGGTAGTTTTTGGATGGCGGATGTCTGGGCAAGGGCGGTAAGCGCTGGGGCGGTATATTTTTGAAATAATTCACAGGCCTTGTTGCCGTTGCCGAAGATCGCTGTAATCGAAGTCTTTGCAAGCAGGCCGGCGATGTCGGCGGGAATGACATTGCGGATGCTGCTGTCGGAAGAGCCGATAATGTCGCAGCTTGCGATGACGTCCCAAATTGCAATATTATGTGAAAGTAAGAGCTGCTTTTTCTCCGTGATAGTTGTGGGAAGCGGCTCTTTTGTGATATATGAAAGGACTTTCCAGAAGCGGTTCTGTGGATGTCCATAGTAAAATTGCTGTTCTCTTGACTTCACGGAGGGAAAGGTGCCCAGAATTAGAATCTTTGAATCATTGTTGAAAACAGGTGCAAATTCATGCTTCAGGTGTTGATACTCTGCCATACGATACTCCTTTCCGTGGGGCTAGATTGATTATAATATAATTATAAATAGATTGCCGGATGCTGTCCACAGATTTGAGAACGTTTTGTCTAAAGCAGAGTTGCCGTGCAATTATATTATCTCGTTCAAAAGGTTTGCATTGCTTCGCAATGTAAACCTTTTGAACGTATCATAGCTTGTAATTTATATTACTGCGACACTCACGAAAAGTTTTGTAAGGATTTGCTTTGGGAAACAGTCTTCTAAGTCACATGAGTAGTAACACATTACCGACAGAAAATGGCTGTTATACACAATACATGTTGTAAAAAAGTGAAAAGTGTTGTATAATTTGTATAAAATAATGTGGGTATAAAGAGGAAAAGTTATGCATATACAAATACAATGTTGTGGAATCGTTTTAATGATGGTCCTGTTATTTTTCTACTTAAGGCAGAAAAGAATAAGATTGAATACGGAAAAGGCGTTTATGAGAGCCTTTTGTTTAAATTTGTTCTGCATTATGCTGGATGTTTTTTCTGTAATTGTAATTTACCAAAGAGAATGGATTCCAGGCTGGTTTGTAGACTTCATCTGCAAGAGCTACCTTGTGACGCTGGTGGGCGTGGCATTATGCAGCCTGCTCTATATTTGCGTGGATATATATGCCGGGAAAGAGGAATACCAAAAGGCGGTTCGCAGATATGAGGTTATTACGGCGGTGGATGCTGTGCTCGTCTATGTTTTGCCCATTTATTACCAGTTTGACGAGGATGGGACCACGTTTTTAGTTACTTATGGTCCAAGTAACCTTGTTGCATTTTGGGTGGCAATTGCCTTTCTGGTTGTGAACTTTTTCCTTATGAAGAAGGAAAGAAATAAGATTAATCCAAGGCGGCGCGAGGCGGTATTGACATGGATGGTAATCTGGGTCTGCGCGGCGATGCTGCAATATTTTTATGATGGAATGTTGGTGTTGGGTTACGCCTGTTCTATAGGTATGGTTGTGTTGTATTTAAAGCTGGAGAATCCAGAGACAAATTTGGACAGACAGTCTGGTATGTTTAATCACGGTGCGTTGGTCCAGTATGTCAGGCAGCTCTACAGCGAGGGCCGCAATTTTTCCGTGTTGGCAGTCATTTTTGATAATGCATTGCAAAAAAGAATGCGTCCAGGGCAGATGCAGGGAGTCAGGATGGAGATGACAGAGTTTTTTCTGGGGCTGCCGGAGGTATATGTCTTTAAAAATGCCGAGGACGAGATTCTATTGGTGTTTGAGAATACAGATAAGGCAAAGGCAGGGATGCAGTCCTTGTCGGCGCGTTTTGATGAAGGCTGGGGGAATGGGCGGAATTGCCATATCCGCCCTTATTGGGTGCATATCCCGGACGCCCATGTATTTAAGGGTGTGGAGGATATGCTTTATCTGATTCGGGATATCAGACAGAACAGTAAAGACTTTTCCGAGAATCCGCTTATCTATGTGGATAAGGACAAAGCGGAGGAAATGTACTATAAGAAGCAGACGGAGCAATTAATCCTCGATGCCATGGAGAAGGATCGCATAGAAGTGTATTATCAGCCTATCTATTCCACAAAAGAGCGTTGCTTTACCTCGGCGGAGGCCTTGGTGCGCATCCGCGATGAAGCGGGAGAAATCGTACCGCCGGGAATTTTTATTGACGTTGCGGAGCAGAATGGCATGATCTTAAGATTGGGGGAGATGGTATTTGAAAAGGTATGCCGTTTTGTAAAAGAGCATGACATTAAACGGTATGGGCTGCATTACATAGAGATTAATCTGTCTGTCGTTCAATGCTCTTATGAGCAATTGGCGGAAGATTATATTAATATTATGGAGAAATATGGCGTTCCATCTTCTTTTATTAATCTGGAGATTACGGAATCAGCGTCTATGGAGGCGAAGAGAATTCTGCTAAATAATATGAAGAATCTCATGGATTATGGAGTAAAGTTTTCCCTTGATGATTTCGGGACAGGGCAGTCAAATCTTAATTACATTGTAGATATGCCCGTAGACATTGTCAAATTTGACAGAGATATGACGAATGCTTATTTTGAAAACGGCAAAGCCAAATATGTGATGGACGCCGCCATGCATATGGTACATGGGATGGATTTGGAGATTGTCTCAGAAGGGATAGAGACCAAGGAACAGTACGAAGCGATGGAGGGGTTGGGAATTAATTATATTCAGGGATATTATTTTTCCAAGCCTTTGCCGGAACGGCAGTTTTTGGAGTTCATTGCAAGGAACAGTTAATTATTTGCAATTTAAATCCGATATAATAAGTTAAAGATACTTTTTTATTCGTGTAATACATAAAAGAGGAAAGGGGGTCAGAGTTATGATGCAGGTCAGCAATGTAAATGCAGCGGGTACTGCCGTGCAGGCGGCGAAAGAGCAGATTAGCACGCCGGAAGATTCTGTCAGCAAAGAGATTCAGGGCAAGATTACGGCTGCTCAGAAGAAGCGGCAGGAGCTTTCTTCTAATGCGGAGATGACTGCGGAGGAAAAAGCAGACAGAAGGCAGAAAATCCAGCAGGAAATCAGCGACTTGAAGCGGGAACTCCGTCGGCGGCAGTTGGAAGAACAGAAAAAGCAGCAGGAAGAGGAAAAGGCAGCAAAAGCTAAGAAAGAGCAGAAAGAAAACGCTTCTAAGGAAGCTGTGAAAGAACAACGGAAAACGGAGTCTGCGCAAAGTGTAAACGAGCGGCAGCAGGATAGCATGCCTGGCTCACAAAGCAGCAGGAACGTTGAAGGCTCCAAGGCGGAGGAGGATGTCCGGGAAACACTTCCGGGCGTGATGCATAAAAGCCTCTCCACGGAGACAACCGTAAATCAGATAGGTATACTGACTGACGCCGCTGCGCGCGCGGATGGAACCGCCAGAGTGCGGGAGGCCGAGATTAATCAGGATGCAGCCAGAGGTGCGGATGTCTCAGAGCTGAAGAAAGCGCAGCGGGCGGAATTTGAGAAAGAGACCCGGCGGATGGAAAGAATACAGGCATTCATGTTTGGTGGAAGCAGTAAAGCTGCGGAATCAGACTTAGGCGTTGTGAAGCAGACGTCTGGCGGCGTCAGAGGAAAAGGCTTATACAACAATGACGGTATGATGTTTAAGACGAATTTCCAGTCTGTGCAGATGGATCTGAAACAGTAAAAAGGTGGTCGGGATGCCGGCCGCTTTTTTATCTTATAGGAAAGAAATTGTCACACTAACGTGTGAAAGTGCCTTTCCTATAAGATAAAAATAATTATGCGCACTCCCACTTTGTTCTCTTATTAGGAAAGACCTTGGCACGCGTAAGCAATTTAGAAAGCGGGAAACGTTATAGAAGGAGAAAACGGATATGAAGATTGTCTATCATGAGGAATCAAAAGTGTTCCATTTATGGAATGAAAACATAAGCTATGTGATGATGGTGCTGCCAAACGGCCATTTGGGGCAGTTATATTTCGGAAAAAGGATTCACGACAGGAATAATATGTCGGATATGTTGGAGCTTGCCGTGCGTCCGATGTCGTCCTGCCCATTTCCGGGGGACAGAACATTTTCTTTGGAGCATGTCAAACAGGAGCTTCCCAGCTTTGGCAGCGGGGATTACCGCAGCCCGGCGGTGGAAATCTGTCAGCGAAACGGGAGCAGGATTTGCGATTTTCAGTATCAATCTCACTGTATAGAAGCGGGGAAACCGAAACTCCCAGGGCTTCCGGCAACTTATGTCGAGGACGCGGCGGAGGCGTCCACACTGGTAGTAAATTTGAAGGATTCAGTGACAGGGATTTGTGCACAATTATGTTACACCATTTTTGCCAGAGGCGGAATTCTTGCCCGGAGTGTCCGCTATCAGAATGAGGGTACAGAGACAGTGCAGCTTACACGTGCTATGAGCCTTTGTCTGGATTTGCCGGACTGTGATTATGAGTGGATGCAGTTGTCCGGGGCATGGGCGAGAGAACGCCATGTCATAACCAGAAAGCTTGTGATGGGCGTACAGTCGATCGGCAGCCTGCGGGGCAATTCCTCTCACCAGCACAATCCGTTTCTGGTGTTGAAACGCCCTTCAGCTACGGAGCGTCAGGGCGAGGCGATTGGTTTTAGTTTGATCTACAGCGGTAATTTTCTTATGCAGGCGGAGGTGGACGCCCATCATACTGCCCGGGTGCTTGCCGGGATTCATCCCGACACATTTTCCTGGAGTCTGGAGCCCGGAGAGCGTTTTCAGACACCGGAAGCGGTAATAGTGTATACCGATAAAGGGTTAAATGATATGAGCCAGACCTTCCATCGGCTATACCAGAAACGTTTGGCAAGAGGAAAATGGCGGGACCTGGCGCGTCCCATCTTGATTAACAATTGGGAAGCGACTTACTTTGATTTTACGGAGGATAAATTGGTGCAGATTGCCGAGAGGGCCAAGGAGTGCGGCGTCGAGCTGTTTGTGCTTGACGACGGCTGGTTCGGGGCGAGAAGCAGCGACCGCGCTGGGCTGGGAGACTGGGTGGCAAATACAACGCGGCTTCCGCGGGGAATTACAGGTATCGCAGAGCGTATCGAAGATTTGGGCATGAAATTTGGGCTTTGGTTCGAGCCGGAGATGGTAAATGAGGATTCTGATTTGTACCGCCTGCACCCGGATTGGATTCTTGCTGCTCCTCAGAGGGCAAAATCTCACGGAAGATACCAGTATGTGTTGGATTTTTCCAGGAAAGAAGTTGTAGACTTTCTATATGAAATGATGGCAAAAATTCTCAGAGAGGCGAAAGTTTCCTATATTAAGTGGGACATGAACCGCAGTATCACGGAGTGTTTCAGCGCCAGCCTGCCGCCGGAGCGTCAGGGGGAAGTCTATCACCGTTATATCCTGGGAGTTTATGATTTGTATGAGCGGTTGACGCGGGAATTCCCCGAAATTTTGTTTGAATCCTGTGCCAGCGGCGGCGGACGTTTTGACGCTGGGATGCTCTATTACGCGCCCCAGGGCTGGGTAAGCGATGATACGGACGCCGTTGAGCGCATGAAAATCCAGTATGGGACTTCCCTGTGTTACCCCATCAGCAGTATGGGGGCGCATGTGTCTATGTGTCCAAACCATCAGGTTTTCCGCAGCACATCGCTTCACACCAGGGCAAATGTAGCATATTTTGGAACATTTGGCTATGAGCTTGATTTAAACCGCTTGACAAAGGAGGAGATTTCCGAAGTAAAAGAGCAGATTGCCTTTATGAAACAGTACCGTGAAATTCTGCAATTTGGCAGTTTTTACCGCCTGAAAAGCCCCTTTGAGGGAAATGAAATGGCGTGGATAGCAGTGAGTGAGGATAAGCGGACAGCAATCGTTGGCTGGTATCGCGTATTGAATACGGTCAATGGCTGCTATACACGGCTGCGGCTTGAGGGCTTGGAGCCGGATTTCTGTTATCGGGACAGGCAAAGCGGTACCTCCTGCTACGGCGACGAGCTGATGAACCTTGGTCTTTGCACGACGGATTCGACGGCAGGTGAAGTGACGGAGGGCAAAGTACCCTGTACCGATTTCGAGTCGCGGATTTATGTGCTGGAAGCGGAGAATCTGCCCGGAAATTAAAGTTGTAAGAAACTTGCAAATATTCTCGTTGCCCTTTATAATGATGAAATCAGAAGAGAAATGAGGGCAATCGCCGTGACAGAGAACAGAGGAAAACGTTTGAACCAATATATTAGCGACTATGTGGTCTTCGATCTGGAGACCACAGGCGTTCGCCCGGATTTCGATGAGATTATAGAAATCTCCGGCATCCGTGTGCGGGAACACAAGGTGGTAGAGGAATTCTCTACGCTGGTAAATCCTGGAATGCATATTCCGTCGGCAGCTTCTAAAGTCAACCATATTACGGATGACATGGTGGCAGAAGCGCCGGAGATTGCCAAGGTTCTGGGAGAATTTTTGGAGTTTGTAGGCAGCGACATTTTGGTAGGGCATAACATCCACACCTTTGATTTGAATTTTATTTGCCGCGCAGCTATGCGCATTTTTGGCGTCGAGGTAGGAAACGATTACATAGACACGCTTTATATGGCAAGAAAGTGTTTGCCACAGCTGTCTCATCACAAGCTGTCAGATGTGGCGGATTATTTTCATATCAGCACTGCGGGCGCCCACCGTGCGCTGGCGGACTGTGCCATGAATCAGAAATGTTATGAAGAATTAGGTAAAATTTTAAAGCAGATACAGAAAACGCAGCCGCAGATACGGTGCCCCAAATGCGGCGCCGAGATGGTGAAGCGCAAGGGGATGTACGGCGAGTTTTATGGATGCAGTGATTTTCCGCGCTGTCGAGGAACACGTAAAGTCTAGGACCTGGCAGATAATAATAGAGATGAAAAAGGATGGACATTTCGTATGAAATCATTAGTAATTGCAGAGAAACCCAGCGTAGGCAGAGATATTGCACGGGTACTGGGCTGTAAGCAAGGCGGCAACGGCTATCTGGAAGGGAAGGACTATGTGGTGACCTGGGCATTGGGCCATCTCATAGAGCTTGCCGACCCGGAAAGCTATGGAGAACAGTGGAAAGAATGGAAGATGGAGACGCTGCCCATGCTCCCGGAACATCTGGATATCCAGGTCATTAAAAAGACCGGGCGCCAATACCATACGGTCAAAAAGCAAATGTACCGCAAAGAGATTGGACAGATTATTATCGCCACGGACGCAGGCCGCGAGGGCGAACTGGTGGCTCGCTGGATTATCCAGAAATCCGGCGTGAAGAAACCCATGAAACGCTTGTGGATTTCCTCAGTCACGGATAAGGCCATCCGTCAGGGTTTTACCAATCTCAAAGACGCCAGAGATTACCAGAAATTGTATGAAGCTGCCGTGGCGCGCGCGGAGGCCGACTGGATGGTGGGGCTCAACGCTACGAGAGCGCTGACGGTGAAGCATAACGCGCAGCTTTCTTGCGGCCGGGTACAGACGCCTACGCTCGCTATTATTGCCAAGCGGGAGGCACAAATTAAAGCGTTTCAGCCCAAGGAGTATTATGGACTGAAAATGACCGGCGGCGGCGTCTCCTGGACATGGAGAACGGCGCAGAACAGCAGCAGTACCTTTGATAAGACAGAAATAGAAAATGCGCGCAAGAATGCCGCCAATAGCGCTGCGGTTGTGGAGGAGATAAAAAAGAAGCAGCAGAAATCTTATGCGCCGCAGCTTTATGATTTGACGTCTTTGCAACAGGATGCAAACCGCTTGTTTGGCTTTTCGGCAAAACAGACCCTTGATTTCATGCAGGCGCTATATGAGCGGCACAAGGTTGTAACTTATCCGAGAACAGATTCCCGTTATTTGACCGCAGATATCGTGGACACCATACCGGAACGGCTTCGGGCGTGCCGCGTGGGCATTTATGCGCCAGTCTGCGGGAAATTGCTGAAAACAAAGATTACAGGCAACAAATCTTTTGTGGATGATAAGAAGGTGTCAGACCACCATGCGATTATCCCCACAGAACAGGGCGCTAATCTCAAAGATTTAGAATATGGTGAGCGCAAAATTTATGAACTGGTAGTTTCCCGTTTTCTTTCTGTGCTGCTGCCGCCTTGCGAATACCAGCAGACGGAAGTGACGGCGGTGTGTCAGGGAGAGAAATTTTCCCTCAAAGGGCGCATTTTGCAAAAGCCCGGCTGGCAGGAGATTAAGATGCTGCAAAAAGAAGCTGGGTTTGCGGTAGATGATGAGGAAGCGTATGATGGCGACATGTCCCGGGATGGTATGCCCATGCCTGGAGAAGTTATCAGCGGAAACATTCCTGACTTTACGAAGGGACAGAAGATTTTATTTACAGATGGAAAGATAACGCAGGGGAAGACAAAGCCTCCAGCCCCTTTTACGGAAGCGACGCTGCTTGCAGCCATGGAGAATCCCGTCAAATATATGGAGAATTCCGATAAGAAACTCAGACAGACGTTGGGAGAGACCGGAGGATTGGGAACAGTTGCTACAAGGGCGGATATTATTGAAAAACTATTTCACAGTTTTATGATTGAAAAGCGCGAGCAATATATTCATTTGACCTCCAAGGGCAGGCAGGTGCTTGATCTTGCTCCTCAGGGGCTTACGTCCCCGGAACTGACGGCCAAGTGGGAACAGGAGCTTTCTGACATTGCAAAAGGCAAGGCGAAGAAGAAAGATTTTGAAGCCAGAATCCGTGCGTATACGGTGGACATTGTAAAGGATATTCAGGCGTCTTCTAAGACGTACCGTCATGATAACCTCACGAACAAGAAATGCCCGGAATGCGGCAAATTGATGTTGGAGGTCAACCACAAAAACGGCAAGATGCTGGTGTGCCAGGACAGGGAATGCGGCTACCGCAAGACCATTTCCAAGGTTACCAATGCCCGCTGCCCGCAGTGCCATAAGAAGATGGAACTGGTCGGTGAAGGCGAGAACCGTAAATTCTCTTGTGCCTGCGGCTATCGGGAAAAACTGTCGGCATTTGAGAAACGCCGCAAAGAGAGCGGAGGCGGCGTGTCCAAGAAGGATGTTTCCCGTTATATGAACAAGATGAAACAGGAGGCAAAAGAACCAGTAAATAATGCGTTTGCGGACGCGCTGGCGAAACTGAAACTGTGAACATTATATGGTTTTATCTTGATTTTTTTAAATGGATTATGTTAGAATGTAGTGGACATTATTTAGATGGCATAACAGCGTCAGTATGTCAAAATTATCAACTTATGTTTATGGCGAAATGACTGCGCCGCTGGAGGGATAGGAATGGAAGAACATATCATTTTAATTGCGGACGATGTGGAAGTAAACCGCAAAATGCTTAGTTTTATATTCGAGGAGCAGTATGAGATTTTGGAGGCAGCCGATGGTGTGGAGACGATTGAACTGATTGAAAAATATGGGGAAGCGCTGTCTCTGATTTTCCTTGATTTAATGATGCCCAATAAATCGGGGCTGGATGTCTTAGAGTATATGTCTGAGAAAGGGTATATCAGCTCTATTCCGGTAATTATGATTACCGGGGAGGCAACTACAGATAGTGAAGTAAAAGCATATGAATACGGTGTTTCCGATATTATATATAAGCCGTTTGAGCCTAAGGTTGTTATGCGCCGTGCCCAGAATATTATTGAACTATTCCAGAACAGAAGGGACATTGAGGCAAAGCTGGAGAAGCGTACAAGGCAGCTTCGTGAGAGCAGGGAGAAGTTAGAGCGCAGCAATGAATTCCTGATTAATGCATTGAGTTCTGTCGTTGAGTTCCGCAGCCTGGAATCCGGCGAGCATATCCAGAGGGTTAAATATTTCACGAAAATTCTTCTTAAATATGTCAAAGACGAATTTCCGGAATATGGCCTTACCGATGAATCGGTAAACCTCATTACCAATGCGGCGGCGCTTCATGATTTAGGCAAAATTGCTATTCCAGACAGTATTTTGTTAAAACCTGGTAAGCTGACCAAAGATGAATTTGAAGAGATGAAGAAACATACGATTTATGGCTGTGAACTGCTGGAGAATTTCAAGCAGGAGGATAATGAATTCTACCAGTATTGCTATGATATTTGCAGATTCCACCATGAGCGGTACGATGGTAACGGTTATCCCGACAAATTGAAAGGGGAAGAGATTCCCATCTGGGCACAAGTAGTATCCATTGTGGACGTCTATGACGCTCTGGTAAGCAAACGCGTCTATAAGGCGGCCTATGCTGTGGATGAAGCTGTGCGCATGATTAAAGATGATGAGTGTGGCGTATTTTCACCCAAGATTTTAGACTGTTTTGATATGGCCAAGGTTGAATTCTTCCGGGCGACGGAAGAGAAGTTTTCCTTTGTGTAGAAGGTGTGTTGCAGACAAAGTATAAGAACACATAGTAATCCATAGAATAAAGTGTATGCTGCTTTAGGTAGTATGCGCTTTATTTTTTATCTTATTAGGAAAGGCCTTGTCACGCTAAAGCGTGAAAGTATCTTTATCTATAAGACAAAAACAATTATGCGCACTCGCACAAAACCGCTTTGTTGGTATTGTGGAAAGATGTAAATCATTTGGCGTGTGAAGTTGCCGTATATGCCTTGCTGAGTGCATATAGAAAATTTTATACCGTTAAAACGCTGTTTTGTGCCAATGCTGTTAAACCTGTATGTTATGCTCCGATAAATAAGGAAAGAAATTATTTAAAGGAGGATCACATTATGAGAATTACCACGCAGATGTTAAACGCGTCTATGCGAAAGGCAGGGCTGCCCGTAAATAACGTATCGCTTCTAAACTGCATAAACAGCGCCGGCAGCAGTCCCAACAGCCTGTTAAGCGCGCTCAACAAAAAGGGTATTCATACAGAGAATAAAAGTTATGAAAAGTTAAAGGGACAGGCAGAACAATTACAGCAATCCGCGGAAGAGATGGCCTCAGAGAAACTATTTGAGGAAGCGCGCAAGAGTGGCGATTTACAGTCGGTTTATGAGAAAGCGCAGGATTTGATAAAAGACTATAACAGCACCGTCAAATCAATGAAAAATACGTCTTCTCCTTTAAATCAGGGGTATCGCCAGATGATGAAAGAGGCGTATACGGATAGCAAGGATGCGTTAGAAGAGATAGGGATTACGATGGGAAACGACGGTACTTTGAAGATAGACGGCGATAAGTTTAAGGCGTCAGATGTAGATAAGCTTGAGAAAGCGCTGTGCGCAGACGGTTCCTTTTCTAACAAACTTTCTTTTTTGGCGGGCCGTGTTGCCGACAATGCAAAAGCCAATATCAGCAGCGCTTCCAGCCAGTACGATATTTTGGGCAACAATTACTTTGCAGCCGCCAGTAAATATGATTTTTGGGGATAGGTGAAGTTTATGGCAATTTATGCAGGTAGGACGGAGACGCCCAGGCTGAACAAGCATATTATGACCTATGAGGAGATGGCAGCCCGCGCGAAGGAACAAGGGAATGTGCAAGAAGATAGCCCCAGGGTGCAGCAGGTTTTCAAAGATAAGGTAACGTTTTCTCAGGAGGGCATGAAATCTGCCCGCGAAATGCGGGAGTATTTGAATAAAAATGGGCTGAACTCTGCCAGGGATATAAAGGCTGAATTTGAAGAGTTGGATAAGCAGCTTCGCACCAAATCCATGGATTATACGAATAATTTCTTAAGTGAAATGCAGGAAGTCATCAATGAGGAGCGCGAAGCCTGGGGGAGCGAAGCAGCGGGGCATTCTTTTGACAATTCCCTGGCGTTGATGTCAAAAGCATATCAAGTAGTGCATGACCGCATTGTCGATGAGTTTGCGCGGGAAGACCGCGAGACAACGTATGTGATTGATAAGGATACCGGCGCGCGCAGGGAAGAGACGGTGGACGACCGTCTGGCTGAACTTGATTTGGCATATGACAGGCATACGACTTTTGTAGCTGCCTCCAAAAAGGTAATGGCGCAGATTAAGGAGACTTTCGGTGGAGTAAAACTTCCCGAAAAGCCTAAAGCTATTGAGAAGAAGACGAAGGAAGCCTATATGGAGGCCGTTTCTGAGAAAAATTTGCAGCGGATGCGCCAGAAAGCGGATTCTTTTCAGGATTACAGACCGCAGCTTTCCATTGGCTCTTATTGGGAGAATATTTTGCGGCAAATCTGGTAGGTCTGCAAGGGATTCGGGAAAGGAGCATACATATAGCAGTTACAGGAATTGGGTCGGTACAGACTTATATTTACAATTCAAAGACAGGACAATTGTCGACGAAGGACGGTTCTGCGGATGAATTTGTGAATTATTTTAATGGAGATTTATCGGCGGAAGCGTCGCAAGAGCTCAATGGCTATGATGTTAAGAAAAAGCACAATATTGAAACATTAATGCAAATGGTATACCAGACGGGCTCATTTAAAGGATTGGGGTTTGATATTGATCCTACTATGGAAGAATATGAAATTACCTGCGAACAGGTCAGCGGGGAGGAATCAAGATATACGGTGAATGGGGACAAGGTACTCACGCAATATATACCCATGTGCCTCTCATATAAAGATATGGCGGGTTGGGGAAAGAATATCCCATTCAAGACGGTGGAGTCGAAAGGTTACGACCCGGAAACCAATAGTATGAATCTGGCGGTAGGCGATGTGTTTGATTTGGGGAATGGCTATAGGCTGAGAGTGGCGGAAGATTGTGTGGAGGTTATGGGCTATGGCAGCGGGAGCGCCGATACGGAACAGAGAGTTGAGGGTTTGGCAAATGCAATGAACGCGTTGATTCATTTTGCAGACCAGCAGTGGCCTTCTATCTATATCTGGCCGGAGTATACGCCTATGCTGCTGAGCATGCTTGGGGAGTTAGGCTTAGACATGAGCAAAGAGTTCACCCTTAACGGCACAAAATGCGTGGTAGAGGGCGGCCAGATTCGGGAGGCAGGGAATAAGTGGGTGATGCCCAGCACTGCCCATGATAAGGCGTTGAAGGAGTATGAAGAATGGCTTTCCCAGCCGTTACATGCGAGGGATGAGCGCAGATAGATTTATGGTATGCAAATATCTCCCCCTCAAAGAGTGGAAGCTCTTTGAGGGGGATTTGTGCGTCCGGGTTGTGTCCGGATCGATTACCGTTTATCGTTGCCGTTTTTTACAAGCAAATACCCCGCAGCAAGCTCGCGGGAATAAAAGAAAATCGAAACGCCCATGCCGATTGTCCAGCCGACCGGCCAGGAAGACCATATGCCGAGCGCTGAGTTTGTCCAGCCCGCAAGCACGAACGACAGAACAACGCGCAAAATCAGGTCAGTAAAAGTGGCGATCATGAATTGGCGCATGGCTCCCACGCCGCGCAGAACGCCGTCTGCCGTCAGCTTTGCTGAAACTACCAAATAAAAGGGAGACAGAATCCACAGAAATTGTCTGCCCGTCATAAGCGCAGTGGCAGAGCTTTGCTCCATAAACAACAGTAACAAATATTTGCCCAGACAGATATAGACAATACAAAAAGGGATGCAAAGACACCACACCAGTTTCAGCCCGGCACGGAACCCTTCGCGTATTCTTTTTAATTTATTTGCGCCCAGGTTTTGCGCGGTGAAGTTCGAGATACCGTTGCCAATGGTAGTAAATGAGGTGATTACCAGATTGTTTAGTTTGACGGCGGCGGAATATCCGGCGGCGACGCTGACGCCAAAACTGTTGATACATCCTTGAATCATCATGTTTCCCACAGAAATAAACGATTGCTGCAAGATGCTGGGAATGGCTATGGCAGCAATTTTTTTCAGCAGCGGCCAGGAAAAGAGCGGGATATTGCCGGAGACTGTTATGTTTGTCAGACGTTTTAAAACCAGAGCGACAGAAAAAATACAGCTAATACCCTGGCAGAGAAAAGTTGCCCATGCTACGCCGGCAATGCCCATGGAAAATGTTTGCACAAAAAGAATGTCAACCAAAATATTAGCGGTGGAGGACACGGCAAGGAAGAGAAAGGGCGTCTTAGAATCTCCTAATGCGGAAAAAATGCCTGTCGCGATATTATAGAAAAACAAAAAGGGCAGTCCCCAAATATAGATGTTCAGGTACAGGGAGGAATCTGCCATGATTTCTTGCTGTGTTTTCATTAGGCGCAGCAAGGTATCGCAGGACAAAAGGCCGGCGAGCATCAGCAAAAGACACAGTACACCGCTGGCAATTAAGGTTGTGTAGACGCAGGATTTCATGCTCTTGTAATCCTTTGCCCCAAAGAGCTGCGCGGCAATCACGGAACAGCCGATATTGCAGCCGAAAGCAAAGGCAATAAAAATAAGCGTAATGTTGTAGCTGTTGCCCACTGCCGCCAGGGCATTTTCCCCGATAAATTTGCCGGCAACCAGCGAGTCGGCGATGTTATAAAGCTGCTGGAACACGATGCTGCCAAACATGGGCAGGCAGAAAGAACATAACACTTTTCCGGGATTCCCGGCAGTCAAATCTTTATTCATATGTAATCAATCCTTTCGTCAAGTTCTCACTTTTCGTTTACTTCTCACTGAAGATGTATTATACTACTTGCAAAGAAATATTTAAAATATATATATAATATAGTAGGAATATAAAAAATATATGGATATAAATTTTGAGTACTATAAAATTTTTTATTATGTGGCAAAATATCAGAATATAACAAAAGCGGCTCTGGCATTGGGCAGCAACCAGCCCAATGTGACGCGTATCTTGAAGCTGCTGGAAACGCAGTTGGGGTGTAGGCTGTTTATACGCGAAGCCCGGGGCGTCAGTCTGACAAAAGAGGGTGAGCTGCTGTTTTCTCATGTGGAGATTGCATACCGGCAGCTTTTGAACGCGCAGGAGGAACTATGCAGGCAGGATGCGCAGCGCTGCGGCACGGTTGAGATTGGAGCCACAGAGACGGCGATATATCTTTTTCTGCTGGATGCGCTGCACGATTTTCAGGCGCAATATCCCGCGGTCAAAATTAAAATTCATAACCACACGACGCCGGAGACTGTCAAATATCTAATCAGCGGAAAACTTGATTTTGCCGTGCTGACAATGCCTTTTGAAATGCCGAAAACGATTTCCTGTGAGAAGGTGTTAGAATTTGAAGAAATATTGGTAGGCGGCTTACAATATAAAAATCTCTGCCTGTCTCCTTTAGCGCTCAAAGATATTGAGGATTATCCCTGGGTCGGCTTGGGCAGTGCAAGCGCAACCTATAAACTATATAAGGATTTTTTTATTCAACATAAGATTGATTTGGAACCCGATATGCAGGTGGAAACCTCCGGCCTCATGCTGCCGATGATTGAAAATAATCTTGGCATCGGCTTTGTGCCGCGACAACTGGCGGAACCTTTACTGGTGCAAAACAAACTGGTACAGATTCATCTGGACTGCGTGATTCCCAGGCGTTCCGTGCAGATTGCTGTGGATAAGGGGCGGGGGAAAAGTTTTGCAGCAGATACCTTGTATAAATATTTGCGTAGAAAATCTGTGGTGAATATGAGGGAGGTGTGATACAATGATTTTAAGAAAGGAAACAGGCAGATGGGAATTTATTTGAATCCGGGAAATAAAAGTTTTCAGACGTCTATTCGCTCCGAAATTTATGTGGATAAGAGCGGAGTGATTGCACATACAAACAGATGTTTAAATACAAATGAAAAATTTATTTGTGTCAGCAGGGCGCGTCGCTTTGGCAAGTCCATGACGCTTGGAATGCTTGCCGCCTATTACAGCCGCGGCTGTGATTCCGCTAGTTTATTTCAGGGACTAACAATAGAACAAGAGGAGACTTTTTCAGAACATTTGAATCAGTATAATGTGATTTTTCTCAATATGCAGCAGTTTTTGAGCGAGTCGTCTGCGGATAAGATGACGGATTATCTGCAACAGGAGGTGCTTGAGGAACTTGAGGAGGAGTATGGGGGACTGATCAAAAGGTGGGATATCGGGCTCGCCGCGGCATTGCGGAAAATTTATGCTAAGACAGGCAGGGAGTTCATTTTCCTGATTGATGAGTGGGATTGCGTGATGCGTGAGAAAAAGGAGGCGGAGGAAGCGCAAAGGCGCTATCTTGACTTTATGCGCAATCTGCTCAAAGACAGGGAATATGTGGGTCTTGTCTATATGACGGGTATCTTGCCGGTCAAGAAATACGGTTCGCACTCTGCACTGAATATGTTCTGGGAATACTCTATGACAGACCCGTCCTTTTTTGAGGAATATACCGGATTTACGGAGACGGAAGTACAAGAATTATGCGAGCGGTTTGAAATGGATTTTGAGGAAACCAGCAATTGGTATGACGGTTATAAATTTCAACAGTACCAGCATATTTATAATCCCCAATCCGTGGTAGAGGCAATGCATCGTCATAAATTTTCCAGCTACTGGACGTCCACGGAGACGTATGAAGCGTTAAAAATATACATGGATATGGACTTTGACGGACTTAGGCAGGATATCGTACAGATGTTGGGCGGCGGGCGCATCGTGGTAAATACGCTTAGTTTTCAAAATGATATGAGTAATTTTAAGACGAAAGATGATGTGTTGACGTTGCTCATTCATCTGGGCTATCTGGGGTATGATTCAAAGACAAAAGAAGCCTTTATCCCTAATAAAGAAATTATTGGGGAATTTGAAAATGCCATGAGTACAGGCGGCTGGCAGGAGGTTATGCATGTGTTAAAGGTTTCTGAAAAGCTGCTCAGAGATACGCTCCTGTGTGATGAAAGAAGAGTTGCTGCCGGTCTAGATTTGGCGCATGTACAGGTGGCTTCTATGTTGACCTACAACGATGAGAATTCTCTTAGCTGTGCAATTGGACTTGCTTATTATAGTGCAAGAAAAGATTACAGGCTTATCCGGGAATTGCCTACAGGAAGAGGTTTTGCAGATATCGTCTTTCTGCCCTTGCCTTCGGTGAATAAGCCGGCGTTGGTGGTGGAATTAAAATATGCTCAGACGGCCCGTTCCGCTATAGATCAGATTAAGGACAGGCAATATACGAAAGCCCTCGAGGGGTATGCTGGTAAAATTCTGCTGGTAGGGATCAATTATGATAAAAAGGACAAAACGCATAGTTGTATCATAGAAGAGATGAAAAAGAAATAAGGAACGTGACAAAGATGACGGAAAAAGAGAGAATGCTATCAGGCAGACTTTATAATCCATATAAAGTAGAAGATAAAACATGGCAGAAAAACCGAAAAGTCCTGGAAGAATTTAATGCGATGTCTTATCAACATCGGGAAAGAGGCATGCAGCTTTTGAGAGGGATTTTCGGAGATTTGGGGGATGATGCGGTGATTGTTCCACCCTTTTACTGCGACAAAGGACCGCAGATACATATTGGCCGGCATTTTTATGCGAACACGGGGCTTTTGATTTTAGACGAGGCATCTGTGACGATCGGCGATCATGTATTCCTTGCGCCGCGGGTTTGCATTTTCACGGCAGGCCATCCTATTGATGCTGGGGTTAGAAATTTAGAATTAGAATATGCAAAACCTGTAACGATAGGTAATGACGTGTGGATTGGCGGTAATGTTGTTCTCAATCCAGGTGTGACGATCGGCGATAATGTTGTGATTGGCTCCGGCAGCGTAGTGACAAAGGACATTCCAAGTGGCGTGATAGCGGCGGGGAATCCTTGTCGGGTAATTCGGGCAATTACAGAGGAGGATGCAAGGTACTGGCAAGCGCAACTGGAAGAATATGAAAGTGATAAGGATATTAAGTAACCTGTTTGCCTCTTAATAGTCTCTTATCAGGAAAGGTTATAAATCTATGGAGATAAAACTGCTGTGGGCGGATATAAGTGATGCCAAAGAACTTCATGCCATGCAGGTAGAATCGTTTCGGGAGCTGCTTGTTAAATACCAGGATTACGAGACGAACCCAGCGAACGAGGATATCAGCAAGATAGAGTCGCGTTTAAGTCAGGACGGCTCATATTACTATTTTATTTGTCTGGGACAGCAGAAAGTGGGGGCTGTACGTGTGATTGATTACAAACAGGCAGGAAAAAGCTACCTTTATGAAAAAATGGGCTATGTAAATACAGGCAGGATTAAGTCTATAAATGAGAGACTTACGCTTGTATATTATGAGAAAACATGAGGAAGAGCCCTGATGTATTTCACGGAGAAAAGATATGGTTGATAAAATAACATTCATGGAAACGCTGCATTCGGTACAGGAAATTGCCAAAGCAAGTCCTGTGCCGCTGACAAAAGAAGAAATCAGAAGCTATTTTCAGGATATGGATTTGTCGGAAGAACAGCAGGAAATGATATACCAATTTCTGCTGACGCCGCAGGAAGAAGCATTAGAAAATGAAGATGATAATGAGCAGACGGATAGCCAGGCAGAAGCAAAATCTTATAAGCGCGCACGCTCTAAGTCTGCTGCAAAGCCGGCAGATACATCTCAAAATCCACACTTTCAGATGTATTTAAAAGAGATTTCTGCTGTTGCAATTTTGACAAAAGAACAGCAGACGGTTTTATACTGCAAATTGTTGTCGGGAGAAGAGACGGCGATAGAAGAGATATCTCATCAATGGCTGAAAAAGATCATCAAGATTGCCGGAGAATTTGTTACGCCAAGGGTATTTTTGGAAGATTTGGTGCAGGAGGGGAATATTGCTCTGCTGCTTGGATTGGGGCAGCTTCTCGGAAAAGCCTCAGAATATGGTACGGACAATGCGGATGTTTTGGACGACGCACAGCGAAAGAGGTTAGAGAAGCGTTTGGAACGCTTTGTCAGGGAAGGAATGGAGCATTACCGCCAGGAATTGGAGGGGGAAGCCGACAGCGAGAATACGATTCTTGCCAAGGTGAGTTTAATCCACGAAGCGCGCAAAGCGCTGGCCGAAGAAAATGGTACAGACCCTACGGTGCAGGAATTATGCGAATATACAAGAATTCCCCAGGAAGAGATTGTGGATATTTTGGACTTGCATGAGAAAGCGAGAAAAGAATAGCACAGGTATTTGAAAAACTAATTAATTAGCGAAAAGCTAGTATAATCTACTCTAATTATCGATACCTTTCGTGCAGGATAAATTTTCAGCCTGCAAGACGGAGGAATGAGGCGTAGCGGTGGCTGCGTCGATTGACGACAACGCAGCAGATGGAAATTCAGACCAGTGAAAGGTACGTTTAATTAGTGTGGGTTATACTAGGAAAGGAGAACTGTTATGAATTTAGGACCGATAGAATACACAGTGGCACGGATTGATGGGGACTATGCCTATTTGCTACAGGCAGGTCAGTCTCAGGACGAGGAAAAATGTGTTGCAAGAGCTTTGCTCCCCCCGGAGATTGCGGAGGGAACAAAGATTCATTATGAAATGATGCAATATACTATCATGTAAACGGTTGGTATTTGTTATGCTTTTTTCCGTGATGTGTGGTTTTTAGAGCATTGTTAAGTTTTTTTGCCGCATTGTGTGGGCTGCGGATAATGATTAAACATCTTGCGCAGCCCCGTGCGGACTGCGGATAACCGGCTGGATCTGTTTCCCTTTCAGTGCGGCGTCGATTGTCTCCGGCAGCAGTTCTGTGAAGGCTGTCATGGAATTGGGCTTTGCCCGGTAGTCGTCCTGCCCGAAAGGAACAAAGTAAATATTCTTGGTGTTTAAGAGTATGCCGATGTTTTTAAGGTTCATTCCCAGGGCGTCATTGGTGGAGAGCGAGATTACCAGAGGCCGGTTGTTGCGCAGGTGCGATTTCGCGGCCATCAGCACGGGAGTATCGGAAATGCCGTTTGCCAGCTTGGAGAGCGTATTGCCGGTACAAGGGGCAATGATCAGAATATCCATCAGCCCTTTGGGACCAATCGGCTCCGCCGCCGGAATCGTGGTGATAGGCGCATGGCCGGTGAGTGCTTCTGCGCGCGCTAAGAAAGACTCGCTTGTGCCAAAACGTGAATTGAGGGAAGAGGCATTCAATGAAAAGACCGGAAGTAGTTTAGCGCCGGTCTGTTTTAAATTCTCCAATGCCGTAAATATTTTTTCATAGGTGCAAAAGGAACCGGTAAAACCGACCCCGATGGATTTGTCATGAAAATCATAAAGCATGTTCTGTCATCCTTTCTATTGTTTGGCCGATGATCCTGCCGGCGGTGACAGGAGAGAAACGCCCGGGGATGCCTGGAATCCGATAATAAGGCAATAGGCATTTCTCGGTAGTATCTGCCGGGAAACCAAATGGAGCAGAGGCAATGTCAAAAATATGGCAGGAGCTGTGCATTTCTGACAAACGCGCCATTCCAAGGATGGGCGCCGGAATGGTATTGATTAAAATATGGCATTGCGGCAGTACCTTGGAGAAGTCATTTTTATGGATGGGGGAAGCCCCATCTTTTCTTGCCGCATTTTCTTTCAGCGGATCTTGCTCGATTAAGTAAATATTGCGGCATAACGGAAGAAAAAGTTTGGCAATACACGAGCCGCAGCAGCCGTAGCCCAAAAGTAGTATATTGGCAGATGATAAAGCGAAAGGAGTGCAGCGAATTACCTCTGCAAGAAGTCCCTCTGCGGTGAGCCGTGCATTTTCCTTTTGGAAGAAGGGGAAATTACCAAATGTAAGGATTTGGCATCCGGTATTTTCCAATGGCGTTTGTTGCTTTTTCGGAAGGTTGCAGACGGCGAACGTGTGCTCTGCCTTGAGCTGCTCCCACAAGTCATGTAAAGGGCAGGGTGGACAGTTTACTTCTGTTTGAAACAAATTTATTTCGTCGCGTGTCAAAGGTGTTGGAGCCAGTATCAGATCAGATTGCCAAGCAGTATTCTCCAGGTAGTCTGCTTTGACAATATCAGAGTGGTAAGGGAAATCTGGCGTCTGGCAGCATATAACTTTATAGCCTTTGGACTGCAAGTATTCTGCCGCATAACATTGTCTCAAATCTCCGCCTAATATCGTAATGGATGTTGCTTCCATAAGTTTCCTCAAAAAGAAATAATCCTTACAATATATGAAAAAGGCAGAGAATGGTGTCTGTACAGAGGGAATAGATTTGTACAAAATGTCTATATGGCAAGAGGCAGAAGAATTTTTTGATACTAAAATATTACTTATAATTGTGAAATGAGGAAGTTTTATAGTAATAGCGCGGGTAGATGGTATCATTCTGTTATTGTAGTTTCCAAAACGGACTATAGTGTTTCGGATTACAAAAAAAGTTAAGGTTGCCCAACATCAAGCCGATTATAAAAGTAGAAGTTTGTCAGAATTAATATCTAATTTTGGCGGTTCATCTTGCAAAATGAGATTATTACTGTTTAAATCAACAACATTTTCAAAATAAAGCTTATAAATTGTAACCAAAGAATAGTTAAAGTTTGTTTATCAGATTTTAACTATTCTTTGCTTTTTACGATTAAGGGGGAATCATTGTATGAATAAGAAAATATATGTGACAGGATTGTGTCTGGTATTGATTGCTTGTGCATCGGTTGGATGGTATTATTTTAATAATAACAATAATAATGACAATAAGGCCGTTAAAGAATCTTCACTGGGAAAGACGCCCCATTGCTATCAATGTACATTTGGAGAAGATTTTGTACTCTACAAAGATTATGTATTAAAAAATGATGAGGAAGTTTTTTGTGGACTGTATCGATTGAATTTAAATGATAACAAGGATTCTGCCATGAAGACCCAACTGCTGTCAGATCCTTATTTTGCCTGTGCGAATGTCTATCGAGATAAAGTTATCCTTATAAATGATGAATGTAAAATTGAACAAGTGGATATGGAAAATAACAATAGTGAAATCCTATACGATAATAATGGCAAAGATATTACGGATGCGCTAATTGTTGATGATTATTTATATTTTATTGCAGAAAGTGATGCGGGTGTTTGTAACTTGCTGGCGCTAAATTTAATAAATAATGCTCAAAAGCAAATTATAGAAAATATCAATCCGCATTATTTGTATCATTTTGGTGAAGGCGTAGCTGTTAAAGCAAGAGATAATAAATTTTTAGTAAAATGTGGTTTTGACGACGGCGTAATAGAAAAGTATTCCGTTCCTGAAGATGAAATACTGGGATTTTTTGATGATGGTAGTATACTATTAGTTGCGAATCTTGATTCAATATATCAATTAAAAGATTTTAATGCAGACAAAAAGACAGTATTAATGCAGAAAGAAAACATTTATCGGATAATTATGCATACAAATGAAATGTTAGTATGTACGCTGGATGATTGCGGTTTGATGGAAATTTATATTTACGATTTTGCCGGCAAAAACGCAACGGAAATTGCGAATGCAAATGCTGAACCGCGTGATTTTAATAAAGAATATATCATCTGTGCTAATGAAGGGATAGGAATGCCGGAACTTATAAACCGAAGTACGGGAGAGTTTGAAAATATTGTGACAAATGATACGAAAGAAGAACAGGACGAAGAAAAAAAGAAGTTTCAATGGGAGATATCAAGGAAGGAGACTATAAAAACGCTATTTCTAATGATGAATTAAATGATTTGCTTAAAGTAATAACCGAACATTATCAAAATGAATTGTCATGGGAGGTTGTGGATTATCGTATAGCGGATAATGGCCATTCCCTCTACCAACAATATAAGGACTATGAATTGGGGAATATTATTGTTTTTGAGGTTCACACAACAAGCAATCCCAGTGGTTTATATAGATCAATTGTGCTGGGAAGGAAAAAGAATGATACAAAATGGGAGGTGCTGGGCGAGGGAGTATAGTTTCGTGGGAAAGAAAGCAAAACAAACAGAATGCACAAAACCATCTTGGGAATATGGCTTCCCAGAGTGATTTTTGTGCATTCTGTCTTTGCCGCATAAGTGGCAAGACTTTTTGAACAGGAAAATATATTCATGCGGCAGCCAGAACATCCTACTTTAGATAAATTTTAGATTTTTTAGAAAATTTCCATAGGATTTTTGCAGCAACGTTGATATAATACAAATAGAGACAATGGCAAGATTATTTTTTCGTTAATCATTGGCAGCTAGGCTGATTATTTACGACAAACAATAATACATTATTTTGGCAGGAATGCGGGAAGTGTTATGAAGTTACGGACAAGGCTTATTATTTCGTTTTTTATCATTATATTAGTGCCGGTATTGCTTGCAGGGGCAACTATGTGGGGGATTGGCAAATATCAGATGCGGGCAATCCGTCAGATTTATGATACGGATGGCAATGCTTATGATTATTTTTTGAATTCTTTCGAGGTTCTTAGCCGTTTTACCAGGTCAACTTACGAGAAATTACAGAAGGTCGCTCAAGATACGCCGGACAAACTGAAAGAGCAGGAATATTTAAACAGAATTAACAATGAACTTGAAGCGAAATATTCTTACCTGGTGGTGAGACGTGGAGAAGAATTGATTTATGAGGGTAACGGAACTTCTCACCAAGCGCTCAAAGAGAACTTGCCGGAATATGACAGCGATGTTTTACAGAGTGCGGGCTCCGGGTTTTATATGGAAGGCGAGGAGCAAGCGCTGATTAAGCAGATTGACGTCACTTTTGGCGATGGCAGCAAAGGCAGCGTATTTATCATTACATCTTTAGAGCTGCTTCTGCCAGATGTCAAAGGTATTCTGCTTGATTTGATGATTTCTGTATTGCTGATTTTAATCTTTACGGCGGGGATGCTGACCGTTTGGATTTATCAGGGAATTATCAATCCCATCCATAAATTGCAGGTGGCGACGGAGAATATCAAGGCGGGAAATCTTGATTTTACCGTTGAGGCGGATGGAAGAGATGAGATTGGCGAGCTGTGCCGGAACTTTGAGGAAATGCGTTTCCGCTTAAAAGAATCTGAAGAAGAGAAATTGGCTGGTGAGAAAGAAAATCGTGTGCTTATCAGCAATATTTCCCATGATTTGAAGACGCCGATTACTGCTATTAAAGGCTATGTGGAAGGCATTATGGACGGCGTTGCCGACACGCCCGAGAAACAGGAGAAGTATATTCGCACAATTTATAATAAAGCGAACGAGATGGATACGTTGATTAACGAGCTGACGCTCTATGCGAAGATTGACACCAACCGTATTCCCTACAATTTCAGCCGTATCAATGTGGCGGATTACTTTGAGGATTGTGTGGAGGAGGTTGGCTTGGACTTAGAAGCTGAGAATATCAGGCTCAACTATATTGATTATGCCGATAAAGACGTGTTGATTATTGCAGATCCAGAGCAGCTCAGGCGTGTAATTAACAATCTAATTAGTAATTCCATCAAATATTTGGACAAGGAGCAAGGGTTTATCAATATCCGTATACGGGATGTAGGAGATTTCATTCAAATTGAGTTTGAAGATAATGGAAAGGGGATTTCTGCAAAAGACCTGCCCTATATCTTTGATCGCTTTTATCGGGCGGATGCCTCCAGGAATTCTTCTACCGGCGGCAGCGGCATCGGGTTGTCTATTGTAAAGAAGATTATTGAGGACCATGGGGGAAAGATTTGGGTTAATAGCAAAGAAGGGACTGGCACAATTATGTATTTTGTGATTCGTAAATATCAGGAGGTAATAAATTGAGCAAAGTATTAATTATCGAGGACGAGGTGGCAATTGCCGATTTAGAGAAAGATTACCTGGAATTGAGCGGTTTTGGCGTGGAGATTGAGAATGACGGAAATCAGGGACTTGAGCGAGCCTTAAGTGAAGAGTTTGACATGTTTATTCTGGATTTAATGCTGCCCGGCGTAGATGGTTTTGAAATCTGTAAGAGGATTCGGGAGAACAAGAACACGCCGATTCTGATGGTGTCTGCCAAGAAAGACGATATAGATAAAATCCGCGGTTTGGGGCTTGGGGCTGACGACTATATCACGAAGCCGTTTTCGCCGAGCGAACTTGTGGCGAGAGTAAAGGCGCATCTTTCCAGATATGAGCGGCTTATCAACAGCAATATCCAGGAAAATGATATTGTTGAGATCCGCGGCCTCAAGATTGACAAGACAGCAAGGCGTGTGTGGGTGAATGAGGAAGAGAAACAGTTCACAACGAAAGAGTTTGACCTGCTGTCATTTCTCGCTCAGAACCCTAACCGCGTGTTTAGCAAGGAAGAGTTGTTCAGTAAGATTTGGGATTTGGAATCAGTCGGGGATATCGCTACGGTGACTGTCCATATCAAGAAAATTAGGGAAAAGATTGAGATAAATACAGCCAAACCCCAGTATATCGAGACAATCTGGGGCGTGGGCTATCGTTTTAAGGTGTAAAGGAAGATTTCATGTATAAGAATGTAGAAATCATTTATGAAGATAAAGAGGTTGTAGTCTGTCGTAAACTGCCTGGTGTTCCAGTGCATACGCCGAGGCTGGGGCAGCAGGATATGGTAAGTCTTCTGCGTAATTATTTTGCCGCTAAAGGAGAGGAAAACACGCAGATTTTTGTAGTGCACCGTCTCGACCAGCCGGTGGAGGGCATTATGGTATTTGCCAGGAATAAGCAGGCAGCAGCAAATCTCAGCCGCCAGTCCAGGGAAAGGAGTATGGATAAATGTTACCTTGTATTGGTGGAAGGAACGTTTGCGGAGGCCTCTGGCGTATTGGAAGATTATCTTTGGCAGGATAAAGAGACAAATACATCTAGTGTGGTAGCGCAAGGAACGCCTGGAGCTAAATATGCTATGCTCAGATATCAAGTGGAGAAAGTGGTTAAGCTGGAAGAAGCCGTCTGCGGGCATGAGAAAGCCGGATTGGAGAGCAAAATAGATAATATGGGCCAAGAAACGGGAAGTTCGGCAGGCCCTCAAAGGCAGGGCGGAGACAGGAGCCTTGTGCGCGTGTGGTTGGAAACAGGACGTCACCATCAGATACGGGTGCAGATGGCTTATGCCGGACACCCAATAGTAGGAGACAGGAAGTATAATCCGGGCTCTGTCCAGGGGTTTATGCCAGTAGGACTTTGCGCCGTAAAAATAGCCTTTGTCCATCCGGTAACAGGAAGCAGGATGGAATTTTCTGTAGAGCCGCAAGGGAAGTTATTCCAAGTGGCGGACGGCAATGATAAGGGAATATAAAGCGTGAAATATGTGCATACTGATTCCATGCGGAATGAAATGAAAGAAAGTATGCGGAAAATTGGTAAAGTTTTGGGGATTACACTGGCAGTCTATGTCTGCCTCCGTTGGCTGCTGCCGCTGGTAATTCCCTTTTTTATGGCTTTTTTGCTGGCAAAGTTGTTAAATCCGCTGGTAGAAAAGCTGGAAGAAAAGTTAAGATGGAAAAGAGGTTTCTGGTCGGCCTTATTGGTGGGCATTTTGTTTCTTGTTCTCGGTTTTTTATTGTTCTTATTTCTGGGAACGTTATTGATGCAGATCAGAACAGTAGTGGATAATATGGACGGTTATAAGCAGCAGGCGGGAGATTTTTTTCGTGAGTGCTGCTGCCAGGTGGAAGTTTTTACCGGCATAAGGGCTGAAACTATTGAGGATAATGTGCAAAAGCAGCTTCCAGGACTTATGCAGCATATGAAAACAAATGTGGTTCCGAGATTGATGAATGGTACAATTTCTTATGCTAAGAGTATGTTTGTCTGGGTGGGCATTTGTTTTGTGATTATCATCAGTACGGTTCTGATACTGAAAGATTATCGGAAAATACGTGTGTCCTTAGAACATCATCCTATTGGGCAAATAGGTTTAAAGGTTTGCCGAAGAACTTATGAGGCGGGCGGCGCCTATATCAAGGCACAATTAATTATTATGCTGATAATCACCGCTGTCTGCGTGGTGGGGTTATATCTTTCAGGAAATGAATATGCATTGCTCACAGGTTGTGGGATTGGGGTCTGTGACGCTATGCCGTTTCTGGGAACGGGAACAATATTTGTGCCCTGGGCAATCATTGAAATGATGCAGGGAAAATATATGCTGGCTGCAATCTACACTGTAATCTATACGATATGCAGTATACTTCGTGAAATTTTGGAACCGAAACTCATCGGTAATAAATTGGGTATGCACCCCTTATCCGTCATTGTCAGCATATATGTAGGGCTTGGCATTTATGGATTGTGGGGATTTGCCCTGGGGCCGCTTTCTTATATCTTGATTCGGGAAATTTACTTGACAATCTAAAAGAATTGGCATAAAATAACCGTTATAGCCAGAGCAGCTATTTCAGGCAGACCATACAATAAGGCCGCATGTCTATTGTAGGGCGCCTTGGAAGATAGATACTATCGGAAAGCTGCTGATAAATATGAATCAGGCGATGAAGAGGAACAGTACGGATAGAAAGGTGCCCAGAGAGGAGATCGTTGGTGAGAGATTTCCCATACAGATATTCGGAACCCGCCTTGGAGCTGCGCATGAGGATGCGCCGTTTAGCCGCGTTAAGGCAATAGAGAAGAATGACGAATGTGCATTAATCAGGGTGGTACCGCCGGTATTCCGGTCCCTATGGGGATTTGGATGCCGGTGTTTTTTATCTTATAGGAAATACCTTATCACGCTAAATGTTAATAAAATAAAGGAGATAAAGTTATGGCGAAAGACAAGAAGTTAGTAGAAGCCATCACATCTATGGAAGATGATTTTGCACAATGGTATACAGATGTGGTGAAGAAAGCGGAATTGATTGATTATTCCAGCGTCAAGGGCTGCATGGTGATTAAGCCGGCAGGATATGCGATTTGGGAGAACATTCAAAATGAGTTGGACAGAAGATTCAAAGAGACAGGGGTAGAAAATGTCTATATGCCCATGTTCATTCCCGAGAGCCTGCTGCAAAAGGAGAAGGACCATGTGGAAGGGTTTGCGCCCGAGGTTGCCTGGGTAACGCATGGAGGATTGAATCCATTGCAGGAGAGAATGTGTGTCAGGCCAACTTCCGAGACCTTATTCTGTGATTTCTATGCAAATGATATCCAGTCCTATCGGGATTTACCCAAATGCTATAACCAGTGGTGTTCGGTTGTGCGCTGGGAGAAAGAGACCAGGCCGTTTTTGCGTTCCAGGGAATTCTTGTGGCAGGAAGGACATACGGCCCATGCGACTGCCGAGGAAGCTAATGAGCGCACCATTCAAATGCTGAATCTGTATGCCGATTTCTGTGAGGAAGTCCTGGCAATGCCCGTCATTCGTGGCAAGAAGACAGAAAAGGAAAAGTTTGCGGGAGCGGAGGCAACGTATACCATAGAGGCATTGATGCATGATGGCAAGGCGTTGCAGTCCGGAACAAGCCATAATTTTGGAGATGGTTTTGCGAAAGCATTTAATATACAGTATACCGACCGTGACAATAAGCTTCAGTATGTACATCAAACGTCATGGGGGATGACAACTCGCCTGATAGGGGCAATTATTATGGTTCATGGGGACGATTCGGGACTTGTGCTGCCTCCAAGGATCGCGCCTACGCAGGTTATGGTAGTGCCTATTCAGCAGCATAAGGAAGGCGTGTTGGAGAAAGCGGCGGACTTAAAAGGAAGTCTAGCCAACGCTGGTATCCGTGTGAAAATGGATGACAGTGAGAAGAGCCCGGGCTGGAAGTTCTCAGAACAGGAGATGCGCGGTATTCCCATGCGCATAGAGTTAGGGCCAAAAGATATAGAAGCCGGGAAATGCGTGCTGGTGCGCCGCGATACCCGTGAAAAAATCGAGTGTGCCTTGGAGCAAGCAGCAGAGATAGCCGGGAAGTTGTTGCAAAATATTCAGGATGATATGTATGCGCGTGCCAAAGAACATTTGAATACCCACATTACAGAAGTGAAGTCCTATGCTGCGTTCAAGGATGCAGTGGAAAATAAACCCGGATTTATTCGTGCAATGTGGTGCGGCGATGAGGCGTGTGAGAATAAGATTAAAGAAGATACAACGGCAACTTCACGCTGTATGCCGCTCAAAGAGGAGAGCGCAGTCTCAGATGTCTGTGTCTGCTGTGGAAAACCTGCGCATAAGCTTGTGTATTGGGGAAAGGCATATTAATAAAGGGTATAAATTAATTGATGATTTGCTCAAACCAAGTGAAACGCTCATTTTACTAGAATAAATAACAACAGTAAAAGGCTGCACCGATATTCGTTTATCTGATGCAGCCTTCTATGCTATACTGTCCATTGGACTCCTACCTCTTTCTTTCTGAAATCTTCCATTTTCTTTCCGAAATTTTAATACCACTGAATGTTTTGTATGTATCCATATCTGAACGTTTTCGGCTGGAAGTGCATACTCTAATTTTTCATTTTATTTCAGGGATTCGTTATGAAAATGATGATTCCTTGTTATGTGGTTAAATCCTCTTCTGAATGATTACTTCTGCAAACGCCATTCCTATATCTCTGCTTCAAATCTCTTATGCTTATGAGTCGTTCCGCCGATTTCTCCATTCCGAAAATACAAGGTCGGATGCTTTCACGTTGAGAATATTTCACTATATCTTTCATTGGGATGTGTTGCTTATCGCTTGGGATAAATCAATCCTTGTCCTCTATGAAATCTTCTAGCTCTGATATTGCCAGCCGGGAGAAGAACCTTATTGTAATTTCCCATTCCAGAAATCCGGGTTCCTATCAACAGCAGTCGGAAAATCCGTCGCTGAAATCTAAGTTCCGTTATCTGCATCTGTAAATCTTCTTCCAATGAATTTAATGGAAATCTCTTGTACCTCTGTTGTTGTTCAGGGGTGAATCAATTTGTTATCCCTTTGGACTGTACCTCTCTTTCTTGAATTATGGGGTAGTTCGTTATGTTTTGATTGGTCTGTACCTCCTGTTCTGTAGTTCTTGTTTGTTTTGATGTGTTTATTATATCTAACAAAAATGGAAAAGTCAATAAGTTTTTTGTAAAAAATGCATTAAAGATACTTATAATTAAAATAAAATATATAAGCATAAGAAAATTCTGACAATTTATAAAAAGTTCATAATTCGTTCATGGGATTGTGTATTGTTTAACAGCATGGAAAGTGATACAATGTAAGAAGTTGTCCGTGTATGCGGGATAAAGATATGGCAGGGTTCTGCCAGAAGAGTATAGGAGCATTTGTATGAGTATTATAAGTAAAATGTTTGGTACACACAGCGAGCGGGAGCTAAAGAGAGTTTATCCTATTGTGGATAAGATTGAGTCCTACCGTCCCGCTATGATGGAGCTGACAGATGAACAGTTGAAAGATAGGACGAAGGAATTTAAGAAGCGGTTGGGAGAAGGCGAGACATTGGATCAGATTCTTCCGGAGGCTTATGCAACTGTCCGGGAGGCTGCCAGGAGATCGATTGGTTTGGAGCATTACCGGGTTCAGTTAATCGGCGGCATTATTTTGCACCAGGGACGTATTGCGGAGATGAAGACAGGTGAAGGTAAGACCTTAGTATCTACTTTGCCGGCATATCTCAATGCCTTGGAAGGCAAAGGCGTGCATATTGTAACTGTCAATGATTATCTGGCTAATCGTGATGCGGAGTGGATGGGTAAGGTTCATGAATTTCTGGGATTGACTGTCGGAGTTGTACTCAATTCCATGGATAATGACGAACGCCGCGAAGCGTATAACTGCGATATCACATATGTGACGAACAATGAGCTGGGCTTTGATTATCTGCGTGACAATATGGTAATTTATAAGGAACAGCTTGTGCAGCGTGATCTTCATTATGCTATCATTGACGAGGTGGACTCTGTGCTGATTGACGAGGCGCGGACACCGTTGATTATTTCCGGCCAGAGCGGTAAATCTACCAGCCTTTATGAAGCCAGCGATATTTTGGCAAGACAGCTGGTGCGCGGCGAGGACATGCCTGAATTCAGCAAAATGGACGCTATTATGGGCGTGGAACGTGAGGAGAACGGAGACTTTATCGTCAATGAGAAGGATAAAGTTGTCAGTCTGACCGAACAAGGTGTGAAGAAGGTTGAGAAATTTTTCCGCATTGAGAATCTTGCGGATGCTGAAAATCTGGAAATTCAGCATAATGTGATTCTGGCTCTTCGTGCCCATCACCTGATGTTCCGCGACCAGGATTATGTGGTGCAGGACGAGAAGGTTGTGATCGTAGACGAATTTACCGGGCGTATTATGCCAGGCCGCCGTTATTCTGACGGTCTTCACCAGGCGATTGAGGCCAAAGAGCATGTGAAGGTGAAGCGGGAGAGCAAAACGCTGGCCACGATTACGTTCCAGAATTTCTTTAATAAATATGATAAGAAGGCCGGTATGACCGGTACGGCTCTCACGGAGGAAAAAGAGTTCCGTGATATTTACGGTATGGACGTAATCGAGATCCCCACCAATAAGCCCGTGCAAAGAAAGGATTTGCAGGATGCCGTTTATAAGACCAAGAAAGAGAAATTCCATGCGGTAGTGGATGAGATTAAAGAAGCTCATGCCAAGGGTCAGCCGGTGCTTGTGGGTACGATTACAATTGAGACTTCAGAGCTGTTAAGCGGTATGCTCAAACGAGAAGGAATCCAGCATAAAGTCCTGAATGCGAAATTTCATGAGATTGAGGCTGAGATTGTTGCGGAGGCAGGACAGCATGGAGCTGTTACCATTGCTACCAATATGGCGGGACGTGGTACGGATATAAAGCTGGACGATGATGCCAAGGCGGCAGGCGGACTTAAGATAATCGGTACGGAGCGCCATGAATCCCGGCGTATTGACAATCAGCTGCGCGGACGTTCCGGGCGGCAGGGCGACCCGGGAGAATCAAAATTCTTTATTTCTCTGGAAGACGATTTGATGCGCCTGTTCGGCTCTGAAAAATTGATGAATATGTTTAATACTTTGGGCGTGCCGGAAAACGAGCAGATTCAGCATAAGATGCTCACCAATGCGATCGAGAAGGCACAGATGAAGATTGAGAGCAATAACTTTGGTATCCGTAAGAATTTGCTGGAATATGACCAGGTTATGAATGAACAGAGAGAGATTATCTATGCGGAACGCCGGCGGGTGCTCGATGGCGAGAGTATGCGCGATGTAATTTATAAGATGATTACGGACCGTGTAGAGAATACGGTAGATACCTGTATCTCAGCGGATCAGGACAGTGAAGAGTGGGATTTGAATGAGCTGAACCAGCTGCTGATTCCCATTATCCCATTGAATGCAGTGACGGCGGAGGATGTGCAGGGAATTAATGTCAATGAGCTCAAACATAAGCTCAAGGAACAGGCGGTAAAGGCTTATGAGATGAAGGAAGCGGAATTCCCAGAACCGGAGGCTGTGCGTGAGTTGGAGCGCGTAATTCTCTTAAAAGTTATCGACCGTAAATGGATGGCTCATATTGATGATATGGATCAGCTTCGCCAGGGAATCGGCTTACAGGCATATGGGCAGAGAGATCCGCTGGTTGAGTATAAGATGAGCGGTTACGATATGTTTGACGGCATGATCGCTAATATTCAGGAAGATACGGTACGGCTTCTGTTCCATGTACGCATTGAGCAGAAGGTGGAGCGCGAGCAGGTAGCGAAAGTTACGGGCACCAACCGCGATGATTCAGGGCCCAAAGGACCTAAGAAGCGAGAGAGTGCGAAAGTATATCCCAATGATCCATGTCCTTGTGGAAGCGGTAAGAAATACAAGCAGTGCTGTGGTAGAAAATAGGTTGAACTATTATAGCCAATAATGAATAATTGCTGAAATTTACTAAGACTGTAAGAAGCAAAATAGAAAAAAGGCGCCGTGCAGTATTATTGCATGGCGCATGGTATTAAAAAAGCCAGCTGACGACGTACTCAGCTGGCTTTCTATATGTAGATGATTACTCTTCTCTTTCTGGCAGCACGAAATGTCCAATCAGTTCATCCAGAACAGATGCCTGTGCAGATAATTCCTCGCTAGTTGCCGCAGATTCTTCAGCTGTAGCGGCGTTGCTCTGTATAACTTCTGAGATCACATTGATACCGGATTCTACGCGCCGCATGGATTCTGTCTGGTTTTCCATCATTGTCTTTAAGTTTCTGGAGAAATCGGCGGTCTCCTTGATGCCCTCTATGACGGACTGGATGGCGTTGGCAGCGTGTTCTGCCGCTCGGTTTCCTTCATTGACCTCGCTGATAGATTTTTCGATTAATTCTCTCGTATCTACTGCCGCCTGTGCGCTCTGGTTTGCCAGCTCTCTGATTTCATCGGCGACAACGGCAAATCCGCGCCCGGATTCTCCTGCTCTGGCAGCCTCTATGGAGGCGTTCAGAGATAAGAGGTTTGTCTGAGAGGCAATAGATTCAATTTCAGAAATAATATTTCCAATGCCGGTTGTAGCGGTATTGATGCGTTCCATAGCGGCCATCATGCTGTTCATTTCCTGACGCGTATTGTCTGCTTCGCTTGCATAGAGCTGTGCCTTCTCATAAGATTCATCTGCATTTTTGGCGCCGTTTTCTATATTAGCGGTAACATCTGAAATCGTTTCATGCAGTTCTTGAACGGAGATACTCTGGTCTGTAGCTCCTTCTGCAAGGGCTTGTGAGGCCTGTGCCAATGAATCAGAACCGGCAGAAACCTGTGTGGAAACGTCTCCGATGGATGATAATGTCTCGGACATTTGATTCCGTAACGCACGCATCGAATTGTATAATTTCTTGAAATCGCCGGTATAGCGTGTCTCAGCGTTGGATTTAACCGCATAATTGCCGCTTGCCATCTCGCTTAATATACCTTCGATATCAAAGATAATTTCATCTAATTTATCGGCCATCTCCATGGCGTCTTTTTCAATGGCTTCTATCTCATCGCCGGTTTTAATCAATGGGAAAGGCGATGTCAGCTCACCTTCGGCAAACGTTTTGAAACGCGCTCCCAGACTGCTGAGGGGGTCGGAGATTCTCTTAGAAAACCGCTTGCCGAGTTTGGTGGATAATACCATAGTTACAGCAATGACGATAATAATAACAACTATGAGAACCCACAATGATATGTTAAGCATCAGAGACAGGGCGTTGCCTTCTTTGACTTTTACCTCTAAAAGCTCTGCCATCTGATCGTAAATGCTTTGATAAATAGGCGCCAATTCGTTCAACGCAATATCCTGTGCCTGCTTACAGAGCTCCCGATCTGTGGTTGCTCCAAGATCCATGATTTTGGCATCCAGTTCCCAGTATGCGTCCAGTTCGGATTTAATTTCATCGTAGGTAGCCCTGCCGCTTTTCGATACGATAGTGTTCTCAATTTTGGCGAAAGATTCTTCAAAAGCATCTTTGAGTTCCGCGTGTTGTGCTACCACGGTTTCGATTGCATCTGCATCATCATAACCAATTGCTGCACGCAGCGACGAGCGGAGATCAGCAAACTCAAACATTGCCGTTCCTATGTCACCCTGTGCAAAACCGAAATTCTTTAATGCATGGGAATACCTGTTTGATATGACGAACAGGGAAATCAGAGTAAAAATTACTACTGCCGCCATAATGGCTGCTATCTTGAAAAATGACTTAGTAAGCCGTTTTTCAATGTTTTCTTCATAATTCATTTGTAATGCGCCCCCTTTGGTATTGTTACATGGGTCATTTCTGACACAGGAAAATAATTCAGTATAGAAATATCACTGTAATTTTCTGTGAAGATTTCGTGAAATGGTTGTAACGTCATAATATAATTATAGTACTTTTTATCAAAAAAGCAATATATAAAATATAATTTAATAGGTTTTTTAGTTGTAAAAAATTTACGAAGGAGAAATTGAAAAGGCATAATTTTTTGGAAAATTTATATATAAAATAGGTCTCGCAATGATTATTTGATAATAATTCTTTGTGCAAAATGTTAATATTGCTGAGGAGAGTGAGAACTTGACTATTCGCGTATTTATTTGCAGAAGACGGAAATAAGGAATAGCGGATAAATGCAGCTTTATGAGGGATAGAATATCAGGTAAAGCCATTGTCATAACTGTGGTGAATGCCTCATACATTATAAAAAAAGCAATGTATGAGGGAATTTCGTTGAAAGGGTACATAGAAGAACGGGCAATTAATATTGCTAATTATATAATTGAGGAGAATGCTACAGTGCGCCAGACGGCTAAAAAATTTGGTATCAGTAAGAGTACGGTACATAAGGATGTCACAGAACGCCTTGTCCAGATTAATCCCACCCTCGCTTCCCAGGCGCGAAAGGTTCTGGATGTAAATAAGTCAGAGCGTCATATCAGGGGAGGTTTGGCGACCAGAGAAAAATATCTTCATCAAAAAGGGGCTGTCTGAGAACAGCCCTTTGGAGGAAAATAGAAAGCGGCTTTGGCAGAATTTTTCAGGAAGTAAATGTATCAAATTTGCACAAAAATAGTAAGATAAATCAATGAAAATGATTAAATTTATCACTATACAAGAAGTTTTTTGTATGTTAAGATAAAACTCGTGAAAAGCGCAGAAAAGGAAGAGTAGCTGTGGAGGAGCTTACAGAGAGCTATCGGTGGTGGAAGATGGCGGCGGTGAAACAGTGAACTGGCCTTGGAGCTTCCGGCTGAAAATTTAACCTTACAGTGGGTATATCTGTTGATGATTACCCAGATTGGACAGTAAAATATTTGTTAAGCAATTAATTTTGGAAAGAGAAGGACAAGTATTGCTTCTGTTAGGAAAAGTAAGCCAGGACGGGTTCTCCCGTTACAGGGATATGCATAGAAGCGGATGCCAGAAGATGTGTAGGTTATAAGGGCGAACGCAGAGTGCAGATGAGAGCATGGAAACATGAAGTAGAGTGGTACCGCGCGGGATTAAGTTATCTTTCGTCTCTATTATCGTTGCGATAATGGATGCGAAGGATTTTTTTGGTTAATTTAAGAAAATTTATTTGTGCAATTTATATGATTACGGAGGAATGAATTATGCAGAATTTTGAAAAGTATCAGAGACAATATTTTATGCCGCCTGAGGTAACGTATGATTGGGTGAAAAAGGAATATATTACAAAACCGCCCATCTGGTGCAGCGTTGATTTGCGGGATGGTAATCAGGCATTGATTGAGCCGATGAGTTTAGATGAGAAGTTAGAGTTTTTCCAACTTTTAGTGGATGTTGGGTTTAAGGAAATCGAGGTGGGATTTCCTGCGGCATCGGACACGGAATATAACTTTATGCGCGCCTTGATTGAGCGTAATATGATACCCGACGACGTGACAGTGCAGGTGTTGACTCAGGCAAGAGAACATATTATCCGCAAGACGTTTGAGGCGGTAAAGGGCGCGCCGCATGCGGTCGTACATTTATATAATTCGACTTCTTTGGCGCAAAGGGAGCAGGTATTCCACAAGAGTAGGGAGGAAATTAAGAGAATTGCTGTGGAAGGCGCAGTGCTGTTAAAAGAACTTGCCGATGAGACGGAGGGTAATTTTACTTTTGAGTACAGCCCGGAAAGTTTTTCGGGGACGGAAGTTGATTATGCGTTGGAGGTCTGCAACGCGGTGCTCGATGTGTGGAAGCCGACGCCGGAAAGAAAGGCGATTATCAACCTCCCGACCACGGTGGAAAATGCTATGCCCCATATCTTTGCAGGACAGGTTGAATATATGAGCAAACATATGCGCTATCGTGAAAATGTTGTGCTTTCCCTTCACCCGCATAATGACCGCGGTGTGGGAATCTGCGATGCAGAGTTTGGAATACTTGCTGGCGCCGACAGGATTGAGGGCACCTTATTTGGAAATGGAGAGCGCACCGGAAATGTAGATATTGTGACGCTTGCCATGAATATGTTTTCCCATGGTGTCGATCCTAAATTGGATTTCAGTAATATGTCTAAGATTGCTGAGACGTATGAGAGGTGTACGCGTATGCAGGTTTCACCTCGCCAGCCTTATGCGGGAGAATTGGTATTCACAGCATTTTCAGGTTCCCATCAGGATGCGATTGCCAAGGGCATGGCGTGTCGTGAGAAGAACCCGCAGGGGCCGTGGACAGTACCGTATCTGCCGATTGACCCCAAAGATGTGGGACGCACCTACGATTCAGATGTAATCCGCATTAACAGCCAGTCCGGCAAGGGCGGGGTTGCCTATATTCTTAAACAGAATTATGGAATTACTATTCCAGAGAGAATGCGTGAGGAAGTCGGTTACACGGTAAAAGGGATTTCGGACCGCCGTCATATGGAATTGTCGCCGCAGTTGGTTTATCAGATTTTTGAGGAGCATTATGTGAATAATATGCCGCATTTCCAGATACCAGAATGTCATTTCAGGCAGAAAGACGGTATTGTGGCGGAGGCAGTGCTTTCCCATGGAGGGCAGGTGCGTACCGTTACCGGAAATGGAAATGGACGTTTGGATGCGGTGAGTAATGCGTTGAAGCAGTATTTTAATGTCAGCTATGAGTTGTCTGTCTATGAAGAGCACTCTCTGTCCCGGGGGTCATCGGCCAAGGCGGTTTCCTATGTAGGGATTTCCCATAATAACCAGCTTTTCTGGGGCGTGGGAGTAGATGAAGATATTATATCATCTTCCATTGAGGCATTGTGTGTGGCGGTAAATAAGTTAGAGCATATTAAAGAAACTGGGCAGTGTCGGGACGAGCGGCTGAATGAGATTATGAATTATATCCAGGAAAATTACCTGACGGTTACGCTGGACGAACTGGCAGAAAAAATGCATTTATCTAAACCGTACTTGTCAAAGTATATTAAGGAAAAATCTGATAAGACGTTTAGTGAGATAGTTAAAAATGTCCGTATGAAAAAGGCGAGAACACTGCTTAAAAACACCAGCATGACTGTGGAAAGCATTGCAGACAGCGTAGGATATCAGAACGTGGAGCATTTTAACCGTTTGTTTAAGAAGAAATATGACGAGACACCGGTACAGTACCGCAACAGTAAGCAGGGGATGAAGTAAAATGTGATATTTCTCTTGTAAATGTGAGCGGCCTCCCTTATAATGAGGAAAAGATATAAAAGTCTGAAGCTGTTTCAGTTAAATTGTCCAGGAATGGAAAATACAGGAGGAAAAAACGTTGATAAAAGAGACAGTGATTGTGCTTGATTTTGGCGGGCAGTATAACCAGCTTATTGCGAGGCGTGTGCGGGAGTGCAATGTTTATTGTGAAGTGAAGCCATATACTGTGAGTTTGGATGAGATTAAAGCGATGCAGCCGAAAGGGATTATTTTTACCGGAGGGCCTAACAGCGTTTATGCTGAAACATCACCGCGTTATCAAAAAGATATATTTGAATTGGGAATTCCGATTCTTGGTATTTGCTATGGCTCTCAGCTGATGGCGTATACTTTGGGAGGCAGTGTCAAGACGGCTCCAGTCAGCGAGTATGGGCACACAGAAGTGGAAATAGATACTTCAGATGTACTTTTTGAGGGAGTGTCCGCTAAGACAGTTTGTTGGATGAGCCACACCGATTATATTGAGACGGCTCCGGAAGGTTTTCATGTAACAGCGCATACGTCTGTATGTCCGGTGGCTGCTATGGCATGCCCGGAGCGCCAATTATATGCGACACAGTTTCACCCGGAAGTCATGCATACGACAGAAGGAATGAAGATGCTCGCTAATTTTGTTTATAAAGTTTGCGGCTGTTCCGGTGACTGGAAGATGGATTCGTTTGTGGAGACCACGATTGCCAGCCTGCGTGAGCAGATTGGAAATGGCAAGGTGCTTTGTGCATTATCGGGTGGTGTGGATTCTTCTGTGGCAGCGGTGCTGCTCTCGAAAGCTGTTGGCAAACAGCTAACCTGTGTATTTGTAGATCATGGCCTTCTGCGCAAGAATGAAGGGGATGAAGTGGAGGCGGTATTTGGCCCTGATGGAGATTATGAACTCAATTTCATCCGTGTAAATGCGCAGCAGCGTTATTATGATAAATTGAAGGGCATTACAGAGCCGGAAGAGAAACGTAAGATTATTGGCGCTGAATTTATCCGTGTGTTTGAAGAAGAAGCTAAGAAAATTGGAGCGGTAGATTTCCTTGTACAAGGTACAATTTACCCGGATGTCATTGAATCTGGTCTTGGCAAATCCGCAGTTATTAAGTCTCACCATAATGTAGGCGGGCTTCCTGACGTAGTAGACTTCAAGGAAATTATTGAACCTCTGCGTATGCTTTTTAAGGATGAAGTGCGCAAAGCCGGATTAGAACTTGGTATTCCACAACATTTGGTATTCCGTCAGCCGTTCCCGGGACCGGGGCTTGGTATCCGTATTATCGGGGAGGTTACGGAGGAAAAGGTAAAAATCGTCCAGGAGGCGGATTATATTTACCGGGAGGAGATTGCGAAAGCTGGCCTTGATAAAGGGCTTGGGCAGTATTTTGCAGCTTTGACGAATATGCGCTCAGTAGGCGTAATGGGGGATTTTAGAACCTATGATTATGCTGTCGCTCTCCGGGCAGTGAATACAAGCGATTTTATGACGGCGGAGGCGGCGCAGCTTCCGTGGGAGGTTTTGAGTAAAGTGACAAATAGAATTGTAAATGAGGTTAAAGGGGTCAATCGGGTAGTTTATGATTGTACTGGGAAGCCGCCGGGGACGATTGAGT